>Ga0123352_10000197_pt1 | contig 73349 bp, 72 predicted proteins | sample TergutLab28metaG_FD_89700 | JGI IMG/M metagenome (GOLD analysis project Ga0123352, IMG submission 89700) | Labiotermes labralis P1 segment gut microbial communities from Petit-Saut dam, French Guiana - Lab288 P1 | ecosystem: Host-associated > Arthropoda: Insects > Digestive system > Gut ... | reverse complement strand
TGCCGTATAGGTTTTCTTCGATGGTTACAAGTCTTGTTATTAAGTCGAATAGCTGTGTCCACATGTCTGTTTGCATCATGCTACGGTGGTTTATGTTGTTGTTTGTGTACTGGTTTTCCATTTGGTTCACCTCCTAGGTCTAAAAATGGTGTTGCAAATTAGACCTAAGTGGTGTATAATACACCTAGGTCGTTTTTTCGGCTGGTTGTGTGCAAGACAGGTGTGAGGTTTCAATTTCGACAACCTGTCTTGCGTTTTTTCTTTGCAGAAAAACCAGCACGTATCGCCATTATATACGAAAATCTAACCGTTGTCAAGCACTTTTTAACAACGGCACTTCAATATTAATAACCACTCATCCTGGTAGGGGCGGGCATTGCCCGTCCCATGTCTAGCTGGCACTAGTGACTTGGTTTGGACAATACTGCCAATCGAACTAGGACGGGCAATGCCCGCCCCTACCATTTGTTGAGGATATCAATGGTCATATCATTTGTTGAGGATGTTAATAGTCATATCATTTGTTTGGGGTGTGAATGGTCGTTTCATTTGTTGAGGATGTGAATGGTCATTAAAGCGATATTATCGTTCTTCCAGAATTGCCTTTAGAACATTCAGGGTTTTTAATGCCGCCCCGAAATCAAAGGACTGAATTTGCCTGTTTAATACAGCGGCTTCTGGAATGTGACGAAGTTCTTCAACCAAATCAACAGAGTTTGTACTGCGTGACCTTAACAAAGGTTCAAGTTTTTCAAGTATCACCATAGTGGCATCTTTGTCGAATTCCTCGTCATTGGTTGGTGCATCAATCATAGGCTTGCCTATGCCATTAAGCACCCTTGTCAATTCAACCCCCAAAGCATTTAACTGTTCAACCGATGGCGTTTCACCAGATGCCAACAAACGCTCCACTTCAGCCGATATTTGTACCAAAGAGTTTTCGCCAATTAGCCCAGCCAAACCTTTAAGGGAATGTGCCAACAGATGGGCGGTTTTTATGTCGCCCGCATCCAATGCCCCAGTCAAATCACGAAGCGTATTTTTTTGACCCCTCGCAAAATCTCCCCGCAATTTTTCAATCAACCCAGCGTCATTTTGAAAGCCATTGATGTCAACTTGACCTAAATGCCTTAAATCACCCCTTGATGCCTTGGCGGCTTCGATAACTTCTTTCGGCTGTTTATCCCGTATATGTTTAACCAAAATAGTATTTAGGTGCCTTGTCTGAATGGGCTTGGAAATAAAACCATCAAAGCCCTCTTTCATAAACACCTCTGCCTGACCTATAAGGGCATTTGCCGTTAGCGTAACTATAGGATGGGTATAACCCATACCTCTCAGCTCCAGCATTGTTTGGGTGCCGTCCATGCCAGGCATCATTTGGTCCATAAATATAATGTCGTAAACCTTGCCCCCCTTAACCTTTTCTATCGCCTCATACCCACTTTCGCAGGTTTCGATATTAAGGTCGTAAAAAGACAACAGACCCTGTGCCACATACAAATTAGCTTCAATATCATCAACAACCAGCACACTACCATAAGGCATGGGTTCTGGTGTAAAATCAAATCTTTTAGAGGAATTACGCTCGCCCACATCAAATCGTTGCAGTTTCTGTGCCTTTTCTTTGCCTAAAACCTCACTTCCAGCAACTTCCTGCGGTATGTACATGACAACATTTGTGCCTTTGCCCACCTCGCTTGTAATTTCGATGCGGGCATCCATCATTTGTAGTAGACTGTATGCAATTGACATACCAAGCCCTGTGCCACCTATATTGCGGTTGTATTTCTCGTGGAAGCGTGTATAATCGCTATACAACTCATCCAACTGCTGGGAAGTCATACCCATGCCCGTGTCCTTAACGGAAACAACGAGGGTTGCGTGATTTTCTAGCAATCCATCCAACTGGCAACTCAAAGACAGTTCAACAGCACCAGATTCTGTATACTTAAACGCATTAGAAATTATATTATTCATAATTTGCCCGATACGAAGGGCATCGCCAATCAAATGGGTTGGCAAATCTTCATCTACATTTATACGAAACTCAATGTTTTTGCTTCCCGCAAACGTAAAATGAAGGTGGGCAACATCATTAATCATATGTGACACGGCGTATTTTTCGCACAACAAAGTCATTTTGCCCGCCTCAATTTTGGAAAGGTCTAGTATGTCATTTATAATTCCTAGCAACATACCAGACGAATTATGAATTTTGGCAAAAGACTCCTCTACCACAGGGGGCAGGTCCGTGTTCCGCAATTGTATTTCTGAAATGCCCATAACTGCTGTAATTGGCGTGCGTATTTCGTGGCTCATCCTAGCTAAAAATCTGCTTTTTGCCCTATTGCTTTCCTCCGCCACCTCTATGCGTTGCATTTCCGACATCGCCTTTTTAATTTGACGCAAATCATGGCTGTATCCAACTATGCTTCGTCTGCCCTGACGGGTGAAATATACAAAGGTGGTTTCAAGGGGCAATTCTTCGCCATTTGCGTCAAGGGACATCCACTCGGATGTGGCATGGTGTCCTTGCAAAGCCTGATTCAAAAGTTCGTTAAGCTTGTCTTCCGAAGTCATACCGCAGGGCTGGTATTCTGGAGAAAGGTCGTCGTATTTCTCAAAAAGCTCATCTTTACTTGACAACCCAAAAATCTCCAAAAATTTATTGTTACAATCAACTAAATTCAATTGCTCATCCCAAATTTCGATAAACAGCGGGGCGGTTTCCAAAAGTGTGCTAACCATTTCATTAACTTCCCGCTCCCTTTCCATGGCGGCATAAATGGGTCGCATGTCAATAAAGTGTACCGAAAGATATTTCTTATCTTCAGAATCTATGAACACAGCAGTTGCTTCACCAGGTATTTCTTCACCATCAGCACCCAAAAACGTCCACGGAAAACGGTGAGAGCCGTTTTCTAGTGTCTTCGTACCCGCTTCCTTAATTGCGTCTAATGTAGGTAGCCCTCCGAGTTGGGTGGGCGGGTTAAATTCAAGGAAATTTGCGAAAAAGCCTTCTCTGCTGGACAGCCCTAATAGCTTGACTAAAGCATCGTTACAGTCCATAGGCTCCAGCTCCATGCTCCACAAACTTGACGGGATGGGGTTTGATTCGTAAATTTGCTTTTGAAGTCCTATCGCTTCTTGCTCTTTTTCCAAGCTTGCTTTGATTTCACGTAAATCACGGATATACGCCACCACTTGATAGGTATCCTCATAAGCAATCCGCACCGTGGTTACTTCCGTGGGTAATTCCTCGCCATCTGCATCTATACACATCCATTCAAAACGGACATATCCGTTTTCAGCGGTTTCATTAAGCATTAGGAAGAATTTTTCCCTCGATAATAAACCACAGGGTTGATATTCAGGCGACATGGCATCTTCCCTAAATCTAACAATAAATTCTTCCTTATCGGAAAAACCAAACATTTTCGCACCATTTACATTACAGTCAACAAGCTTGCCGTTTTCATCAACAATGTTTACAGCCATAGGGGCATCATCGAACATAAGCTGGATGCGGTCGTTTACCTCTTGCTCCTGTAGTTTTAGCTCCATCTCACGCTCTCTTTGCATGGCTTCTTTAGCCATGCTTAAATCCGTGGTAAAGGCAACAATCATTGGTTTGCCACGTCTTTCAAAACGCACTAAGGTAATTTCTGTTGGGACGGGCTTGCCTTCCGACGTAAGATGTAACCACTCGAAACGAGAATAACCTTTTTCGTATGCTTCGTTAAGGCGTACGGAAACAAGCTCCTCCGAAAGACCACCACAGGGTTGATGCTTTGGGGAGAGCTTGTGAAAATACCTGATGTATTCCTCCTCGCTTGAAACATTATATAGCTCCAATGCTTGTTGGCTTGTTGATATAAGGTTTCTATTATCGTCCCACAAATTTATTACAAAAGGTGCAGAATTAATAATGGTTTGGGTTAATTCATGCGCTTCTCGCTCGCTTTCAAGGGCGGCTTTTATGGGTCGCAAATCAACCGTATATGCGGCAACAAAATACTTGCCTTTACGGGTAAAACGCACAAGGGTAACTTCTGTTGGTATGGGTTCGCCATTTAGGTTTTGGTGTATCCATTCAAATTGAGACCGCCCTTCGTCAAAAGCTTGTTTGACGAAGTTTATTGCCTTTTCGCCAGAAGGTGTTCCGCAGGGTTGATGCTCAGGGGAAAGTTCTGGAAAACGCTGGATATACTGTTCTTGGTTGTCAAGCCCAAACATCTCCACCGCTTGCTGACTGGTGGATACAAGGCTTGGGGTGTCGTCCCATATATTCACAATAAAAGGCGAAGATGTAAGAATTAAACTGTTTAACTCCTCAATTTCCTTGAGTTCTGCCATGCTCGCTTCCAGTTCCGATGTGCGTTCGGAAACCAACTTTCGCAACTCACGCCCTTTATTGCGTTGTATATTTACCAAAACGGCTGATAGGGCAAGTACGGAAACAAGTAAGACTATGATGCCAATAAACCATGGGCGTTGTGCCTGTGCCAGCATGGTTGTGTAATCGAAGGTTCTGCCCATCCATTCGTTTACAATAGATTCTGTATCAATCACCATCAGGGATTTGTTGATGATGGAAAGCAGAAGATGCTCATCCTCCGCTAAGCAAAATATAACGTCATAGGGTTCGTCGAATATGATATTGGCCTTAAAGCCCACCCACTCATGGAAGTTAGTCAAACGCAAAAGCCTGCTGTGGCTGGTAAATGCAAGGTCGATTTCACCGTTATAAAGGGCATCGAACATTGTGTCCAAGTCGGGATATAACAGTAAATTTATGTGGTCTGGAAAAAGTGTGTTAAATCGGGTTTCATATATGGTGTTTGTAACCACGCCAACCCGTGTGTACATAACTTCATTAACACCAATATTTGGTAAAGTTGAGCGAGATAGCATTGCGTAATGGTCTGCAAAAAAGGGGTTTGAAAATAAAATGCCTTCGGGCATTTCGGCAGCTATTTCAGGACGAAAAGAACCAATGGCAACAGACACCTCTCCAGCTTCAAGCAAATCTATAACACCGTGCATCCTTGCACCATGTCTGTACTGTGCTTCAAATTGTAATCCCGTTAAAACTTCCACTTGATGCAAAATATCAAAAGCCATACCTTGGTAACTTTGCTCGAATCTGTTAAAGAAAGATATGGGGTAGGTGTAAAATTGTGGTGCCACTTGTATCACTGGGTTGTTTGCTATAAACTCCCTTTCTTCATCGGTAAGCAGCAAATCTAACCTGTGACGCATAAAGTCTTCTATACCCTGCGAGTATAGTCCTGCCAAAATGGATAGTCCACCATTTTCCATAGCTTTTTGGACTATTTCTACCAAAAGAAATAAATCTTCGTTTTGGGCAGAAAAAGAAGCGGAGCCAAATACAAATGGGTATAGAGGTTGCACCACAAAATCTGGAAAGGCAATGGAAAGGGTTTGTGCGCCATCACCAATGAAACCGTCAGCTTCGCCATTTAGAAGCAACCTGGCCACTTCATCGGGGTAATATACGTGAATGGCTTCAAAATAGTCAAAGGCGTTTGCACTCTCTAAAATGCCAGCGGTTACTGTGCCAGCATAAAAAATAAAACGGGGCGGGCGGGTTGCCACGATGTCCCAAAGCGGCTCGGCATCAACCGCCCTAACTATGGTAAGCGAACGCTGAACAATGGGGTCGGTCATGGCGTAGATAAGCTCCCGCTCATCGGTGCGGGTAAGTTGTCCCGTAAAATGTATGTCGCCGTTTTCCAGCCCTTCAATTAGCTCCGTCCATTCGACAATTGTGGGGATGAAGGGGATGTCAAATATTTCTGTAAGCCAATTGCTCATATGAGCTGCAAATCCGAGAACCTCGCCGTTTGTCGCTAAAAAAGCTTCGTCATTTGGTAACATGGCGTATACAAAATAGTCATGTTGTTCTCTGAGATGCTCGATAGCCTCGATATGCTCTTGTGTAACACCAGGAATGTCCCTGAAAGTGTCAAACCACACGCCCTGCTGAGGCTGACCTGCACATCCAGTAATGAGCATGGATATGCCCATTATCATCGCAACAACCAAACCGAAAGTAATTCGGTTTTTCATATTATTGTACCCCCTCATTATGAAAACCTCGTTATCGTCATTGCGAGCCTAACCCACAACCCTCTTAACCCAAAAATCTAGGGTTTGTCGTTAAGATAGGGTGCGGTTTAGGCTCGCAATGACGATGTCTAATTCGTTATGTTGTGAATATCATATTATTACAAATCATATTATAGCAGAATTAATTTGTCCTGTCAACATTTTATAGTTTTTAGACGGTCGTTTACGACCTCATACAAACCATACTTAATGTGGGTCAGGGGTCGAACCATAAATTCACAGCAATCCGTTTGCTTAATTTTTTGCAAATCCTAAAACTAACCACCAAAGCAATAAGCATATTCGCTTGCCCTGAAAGCTCCTCACTAACGGATGCTTTGCTTTGTACCGCCTCGGCATTTTCTGTGGAGGCACTGTAGATAGCATCAATATTTTTTTGAATTCGGCTTATTTCCTCCGCTTGCTCCCCAGAAACTTGGGCTATACCACTCATAACCGTGGTTGCATTGGTCATCATTTTTACGATGCCATCCAACGCTTCTTTTGTCTGTGCAGATTTCGACACCCCGCCGTCCACACGTTCAATAGATTTGGCAATAATTTCAGCCGCATTCTTTGCAGCATCAGAGCTTCTACTCGCCAAACTACGCACTTCTTCTGCCACCACGGCAAAGCCCTTACCATGCTCCCCTGCCCTTGCAGCTTCAACGGAAGCATTTAGTGCCAAAAGGTTTGTTTGGAAAGCAATGTCCTCTATAAGACTCGCAACCTTTGCAATTTCAGCCGAAGACATTTTTATTTCTTCCATGGTTTTGGACATTTCTTCCATACGCTTCGCCCCATCCTCGGCGGCATTTTGGACTTCCAAGGTAAGTCCACCAGCAGATTTTAAGTCATTGGCGTTTTTCTGGGTTTTTTCGTTCAAAACATCAACCGCATCCCGCACTTCTGTCATTGACGAAGCTTGTTCTTCAAAACTAGCCATTAGAACTTGTGCAGACTGGGCTATTTCGCCCGCTCCCACCTCCACATTATACGTGGCAGATTGGATTTCAGAAACAAGCGAACCAACAGATTCTACAATCATACCAATAGAATCTTTTATGGAGCTAAAATCTCCCATATACTCACGGTCGATACTCACATCAAAATTGTTATCTGCAATTTCTCCAAGCTTTGCCGTTATCTCGTCTACATAGCTCTTAATTGTGCCAATGGAATTGTGTACAACTTCCTCAACAGAATCATAATCCTGTGCTATCCCCTTTGTGTCCTCGTCGTAAGTGCTTTTCGGGAAGTTTATATCCAAATTACCACTTTCGAGAGCCGAAATAAGCGTGCTTTTGAAAATCTTGGTACGTTCGCCCTGATAGGCGTTTACCCTTTCATTGCGCCTTTGTGCGCTTCTGATATGGGAAAGGTTGGTCATCAAAATTACAGCACCAGAAAGCCCGTCGTCGTACTTAAAGGGCAAGCAGTTATATTCAAAATCTAACATCTGCCCGCCAACTTCCAATTGTATGTCAAATTCCAATTGGGGACTTCCATCGGCAAAAGCTTTCAAAGTGGCTGGATTGCCCGCTATATCGCCGTGCATACAGTCGTTTACGTGCATACCCACAATTCTGTCCCAACTTGCATCCTCAAGACCCATCAGCTTTCTGGTTGCTTTGTTTATATGCCTAACCCTCATTTTACTGTCAATCAATGCAAATGGTTCCGAAATAAGGTCGAGCATATATTCGTAATCATGAATTAAAGAATTTGCTTTAGATACAATATTGCCAAAAGCACCTTCGAGGTTGGCATCGACAATCCTGTAATGGGTCAAACCACTTCGCACAGCAACGTCCATTTCATCAAAGTCTTTGGTTAACATACCCAAAGACTTTGTGATTTCCAAAAGCGAATCATAAAGTTGTCCAACTTCATCTTTGTTAACATTTCTTGTATCAATGTTAACATTAACTTTACCTTTGGACACATCATAAAGAGCTTGCACAACCTTTTTAAGAGGTTTTGTAATGGAGCGAATAATTAAAACTGCAATGGTAGCAACTACAATCACACCAATAACGGATATGATTAGTATAACAAACCATGTGGTACTTGTAGTGCTGTTTAGGTCATTGTAAGTGTCACTTACAAGTTGTTGGGAGCGTGAGATGATGTAGGTGTAAATCTCTGTCATGCCTGCCACAACTGGACCACCCGCAGCGGCAAATGTTAAAACAGTTTCTTCGTCACCTAAAAGGGCGGCAGCCACCACAGGTACGCTGATGTTTGTTTCGTAATACATGACTAAGCCCCACAGCTCATCTGCACTTCGCAAGTAACTATTCCTAGCTATGTCATCCAGCAAGGTATCCGCAAGGATATTAGCCCTAAACTCATCAAGTAAAACCTCTATGTTACTATTTACCACATCTAATTCCGTTCGCAGACCCGACACGGCTTGTACGTCGCCTGCTCTCCAAGCAATTGTGGTTGCAATTCGACGGATGTTTGTAACCTCTGTGGGTATTTGCAAAATGATTTGGACTCTTTCACTTGCGCCCGTTATTATATTTGCATATTCGTCGTTTACCGTCCTAATGGTTCGCAAGCTAAACAAGACAATAACAACAGCAATCGCAGTAACGACAGCAAAACCCAAACTTACCCTCATCCCAATTTTCATGTTCCTAAACAATTTTCATTCCTCCTAAAATATTCTAATTTTTTACCAACCATGAACCTGTCGCATATACTTTAGCACGTTTTATGGTATGCCTTAAAGCTACTTGTTGCGTAATTGCTCATTCCCCCAGCTTAAACATCTGGGTCAATTTCCTTAGCCTTTCGATGTCCTCCTCGACAGAAGCGAAACCTAGCATGGCATCCTCTTTGCCATCAACATCACAATAAGCCGTTTCTATAATGCTTTGAAGCCTGTTTAGTTCCTCTGCCTCCTTGCACGCATCACGGACAACGACCTCCAAATTTTTGGAAATATCCGCAACATAATCCAAAAGTGCATAAAGCCTTGCTTTTCTTTCTTTCAGAAAGTCTACTTTTGATTGCACCTCCATATAATGAGAGCAATCCTCTTTGTTTCTCGTGCCTAGGATTATGGCAGCCACCATTTGTTCGCAAATCTCGAACCTGCAAGAACCGCAGTTCCTCTGCCTATCTTGCTGTGATACTTTGAACATGGCTTTGTATACATCCTCAACAGCGTCTTCCGTTACGCTTAGTGCATCAGCCAGCCTTTTGTTATTCAATTATGAAACACTTCCTTTCGTAAAAAATCTCCTGTTGGATTTTATCATAAGAAATCCTCTTTCGACTTCATCATTAGGTGGGTCTATTTGTGATTTATTTGATTTTATTACGAATATAAAAGTCACATTGGCATTTTTATACAAAAAAGGCAGGGTCAAGCCCCTGCCTTTCAAATTATATACAACACCACACAAATATACCTTTGTCATATATTTAATCTAGCAATCCCATACTATTTATCTTCGCAACTGCGTCCACCCCATTCGTTACATCTAGTTTATTATAAATAAATGTAAGATGGGTACGTACACTGGACTTTTTTATACCCAGATTTTCCGCAATTTCATTATAGTTTTTGCCTTGGCAAAGCAACTGTGCCACCGCCTTTTGCCTGTCCGTAAATTGCACCGCCTTTTTGTCCGCTTCCTTCACAACTTCGGCACTTTGGCTGTCACGGGCTTTTAAGTACAACAGTTTGACAAAGCTCAAAAGTCCATCTTCGATAAATTGTGGTTGTTGCTTAATGCGGTTTACAAGCTTATGCAACATACCAACAAGCTGGACACCATCGTTTGCAAACATTTGAACATAACCGTAAGGGCGAGCCACACGCACCGCATCCTCCAAATAACCCAATGCGGTGCTTTGGAATTTGTTGCCCTTTTTCCAGTATGCAATGGATAGCAGTATTTGTGCTTCAATAATATCAAGTGGTCGTTTGAAATCATTTGCAACCCCCAAAATCTTTTTTAACAAGATTATGGCATTGTCAAATTTTTCTACAGCTATAAATGCTCTGGACGTTACAAAGTCGGCGTAAACACTGCGTAATGTTTGGTCTTTACCGCTTGGGGTTTGTCCTCCAAGCCAATCCCATGCGGTTTTTGTGTCCCCCTTTAGAAATTTACGACGTGCAGAAAGTGCTTTGAAATTATGGATTGCGTGATATGCCTTGGTTTCTTCAATCATCTGCCATATAGAATTAATTATCAAATCCGCTTCGTCAGGTTTGCCCACCGCATCTAAGATGTGTGCAAGCATGGACATGGTGCTAAACTTTGTGTCTGGCAAATGGCTTGTTTTAAGACCAGCATTTGCCTTTAGTGCGTATCCGTAAGCCTCATCTAGGTTGCCTTGTTCATATAATAGTCCCGCTGTAAAAGCTTCGGCTAATATATCTACTATCCCTCCGTACAACCAAGCGGTCTTGGGGTATATCACGCTCTCCATATATTTAACCACGCCCTTTGTGGCAGCATGGGAATAATCTACAATACCACGGTGTAGCAAAGGTTTGTGCATGGACATTTTCCAGTGATGTATGACGAATTTTGATGGGTCATCGGGTATGCCAATTTTATCAAGGGCTTGACTTAGAGTCATGCGGGAATCTAAAATTCTTATATAGTGGATTTCGTGGGCAAATGCGGGATGGTTAGCTACAATTTCAGAATGTCTGGCATAATATTCGTCCATGAAAGAAAACATATCATCTGCACGCCCCTCGGCACAGGCGAACCAAATCATCAAATACAAAAGACGTGGGTGTTTTTTGGCAACCTCTATGGTTTCTGGGTGACTTAAAATCGGGAACAGACGCTCCGCCACCAAAATATTATGCTTTGTTAGCTCTGGTAAATCGAAACATTCCGCAATGCCATCGTGGTTTTTGCATCTCATAAAACAATCAACGGCATTATAAAAATCCCCTTGGGATAGTTGGTATTGACCTTCGGTGTTTAATATATCGTATAAAAACCCCTGCCCTCGCTCCCTGACCTTTTCTTTAAGAAACTGCTGAAATAAGTGGTGGTAACGATAAATGTTCTTTTGTGTCTGGGTAATAAAAGCACCTTTTTGTACCAGCTCCTTTAGAAACTTGTCGCTGTTTGGGTTGCCTGTTAAGGCAGTGCATAAAGATGGTGTAAGCTCTCTTAAAAATGAGGTGCGTAGCATAAATTCGCAGGTTTGCTCGTCCCAATTTTCCCAAATATTTGCCTTTACAAAGTCGCCAAGATGTTCATATGTGTAATCAGACGGTCGCCCATCAGACAGCAAAAAGGCGTTGATGCCAATTGCCCAGCCGTGGGTCTGCTCTATAATATCATTTAGCTCAGTTTGGGTGATTTGGTTGTCACGCTTTTTGAATAATGCTGTTATTTCTTTGTCCGTAAACAGCAGTTGCTCTGCGTCAATACGAGCAACCTGACCTTTTATCAAAAGACTAGCAAAAACTGGCGGAAGGTTGCTACGGCTGATAAGAACCACTTGAAATTTTTTCGGCAAACGACCTATAAATACCAAAAGAAGCTCTAAAACTTTGTTGTTATAAATCAAATGTAAATCGTCCAGCACAAGCACAGCCTGCTTTATGGAAGATAGTGCCGAAATGGCACGCAACGCAAATTCTTCAGGGTCATTTTGAAACGATGGGTGAGAAACAATGGAATTTAAGGTTTGGTTTCGTGGTTGACACATAAGAAGTGTGGCACAAAAACGCTCGCAAAAACCAGCGATGTTGTTGTCGTATTCGTCTATAGAAAGGGTTGCTTTGGCACGCATATCTTTATCCAGCCATTGGGACACAGCCACCGTTTTGCCATAACCAGCAGGGGCTTGCACAGCCAAAATGCGATGGTTCTTTAGCTCATCAAATAAGCGTATCAAACCTTGTCTTTCCAGCATGATATTACCTATCGACATTACAAACACCCCTCAAATCTTGATTAAATTATAATGTACCACAAGATAGATATATTTGCAACTATCTAAAGCGTAGGTGGTTTCAAGAAATCCCTTGACGGGGTTTGGGGCGGGGTGTATAATTGTCGTACAAGATTTCAACAGGGGGCGTGGGCATGAAAAAAACGGCATTTATCTGCGACGAGAGTTATTTTTGGCACAACACAGGTGGCGGGGCATTGTTCGAGCCTGCTGTGGGTTATGTGCAGGAGCTGGGATTTGTGGAAAATCCCGAAAGTAAGCGACGTGTGGTTAACTTGCTTCATCGAAGCGGGTTGATGGAGCAGCTTACAGGGGTCAAGCCCGCCCCTGCAACCGTTGGGCAGTTGGAGCTTTTCCACACCAGACGACACATCGAACACGTTCAGCATCTAAGCCAAACCACAGGGGGCGATTGTGGGGATTCTGCTATTGTGGGTATTGGCTCCTATGAAATTGCTAAATTGTCGGTTGGCGGGGCAATCACCGCCGTTAAAGCTGTGGTGCAGAACCCAGAAATTACCACTGCTTACGCTTTGACACGACCCCCAGGGCATCATGCAGAGGCTGACCGTGGTGTTGGGTTTTGTATTTTTAACAATGCTGTAATTGCCGCGAAAGTTGCCCAGCGGGAACTTGGTGTCGGTAAAATTGCCATTGTAGACTGGGATGCCCACCATGGCAATGGCACAGAAGATGCGTTTTACAGTGACGACAGTGTGTTGTTTATATCCCTGCATCAAGAGGGTTATGACCCTATAGACCGTGGCAATGCCGAGGATGCTGGAGAAGGTGCTGGCAAGGGGTTTAATATTAATATCCCTCTCTACGCTGGCTCTGGGGACGCTGTTTACAAATACGCCTTCGACAAAATCGTTACCCCTGCAATTGATAGCTTCGCCCCTGAACTTATTATCATTTCGGCAGGGCAGGACGCTGGCTTTTTTGACCCCCTCAGCCGTATGATGGTGACAACCGAAGGTTATCGTTATATGGCAAAATCCTTGAAACAGTTAGCGGACAAGCACGCCCACGGGCGACTTGTTGCACTTCACGAGGGTGGCTATTGTGCTAGTTACGTCCCTTTTTGTACCCACGCTATAATTGAGGAGCTTAGCGGTATCACCACAGATGTGGGCGACCCTTTTCTATACTCTATGGCAGGTACAACATACAACACCCTGCTACCCCATCAAAAAGAACGCATTGACAAGATTGCCAACACACCACGGCACTGGTAGGGGCGAGCATTGCTCGTCCCATTTATGCAGACGATACCGTCCGAACCAGAAGAAAAGTGCCAGTAGGCATGGGACGGGCAATGCCCGCCCCTACCATTAGGAACAGCATCGAAAAATAAACCCATACATAAGGAGAGTGTTTCATATGAAACGTATCGAGAAAATTTTGAGGGATTGCGACGCATTATTAGAGGGACATTTCGTTTTGACCAGCGGTCGTCATGCAGCTTTTTATATGCAGTGTGCAAGGGTTTTGCAAAATCCAGAGCTTACAGAAGAAATTGTGGGGGACTATTTGTGCGATGAAGGCGAACTTGACTTAGACAACATCCAAATGGTGGTTGCCCCTGCTGTGGGCGGTATTGTTCTGGGTTACGAGCTGGCAAGACAACTAGGCGTAAAATCCATCTTCTGCGAACGTGAAAACGGCAAAATGACCCTTAGACGTGGTTTTGAAATACCCGCAGGCACAAAGGTGCTGGTGGCGGAAGATGTTGTAACCACAGGCGGAAGTGTGCGAGAAGTTATGGAAGTTGTACGTGCTTCTGGTGGCGAAGTTGTGGCAGTTGCTCTGCTAGTTGACCGAAGCGGAGGTACGGTAGATTTTGGTGTAAAAACCGTTGCCGCATACCAAACCACCATAGAGTCTTATGAACCCGACAACTGCCCTTTGTGTGAAGAAGGCGAATTACCCGCCATAAAGCCAGGTAGCCGTGGGCAAAGGTAGGTTTTTATTGTGAACACCAAATCGTTATGGTATAATTGCATTAATTGTAAAGTTACGGGAGGAAGTTAATGGGTAATGACTATAAATCAGGCTTTGCCGCTATTGTTGGGCGACCAAATGTGGGTAAGTCTACTTTGTTAAATTCGTTGTTAGGGGAAAAGGTGGCAATTATCACCAACAAGCCCCAAACCACAAGAAATATTGTTCGTGGAATAATCACCACCGATGAGGCACAAATTATTTTTGTGGACACGCCAGGGATGCACATTGCCAAGGATAAACTAAGTGAGAACATGGTAAAGATGGCGGAAAACAGCGTCAAAAATGGTGATGTAGTGTTGTTTATGACCGCCCCTGCGGAAAAAAGCGACATTCACCCCGCCGATGTGGATATTCTTGCTAATTTAGCGAAAACATCGGGTAAAAAATTCCTGTTGATAAACAAGATTGACACGGTTGACAAAGGGCGTCTTTTGCCCATTATGGAAGCCTACAACAATGCTTGTCCATTTGATGAAACATTTCCGATTTCGGCTCTAAAGGGCGAAAATCTGCTGGATTTGCGTGAAACCATTGTTAAATATCTGCCCACAGGTCCAAAATTTTTCCCAGATGATGTTATGACAGATGCACCTGACAAGTTTATAATTTCAGAGATGATTAGGGAAAAGGCTTTATATATGTTGCAAGAGGAAATTCCTCATGGCATTGCTGTGGAAATTACCCAGCTAAAGGTGCGGGCAGACAAGCCAATTATCGACATCGAAGCCACAATTTATTGCGAGAAAAATAGCCACAAGGGTATCATCATCGGTAAAAACGGTGCGATGCTTAAAGAGATTGGCACACGTTCCAGAAAAGATATTCAACGATTATACGAAGAAAAAATTAACTTGCAATTGTGGGTTAAAATCAAGGAAAATTGGCGTGATTCGGACTTTTTCATGCGTAATTTTGGTTTCCAGACTGACTAGAATTGCCAGCATAAAATAGCCCACAATGGAAAACCTAACTCGAACAAACATTTACATCTGGGGGGTTGTCAGATGCAAGACCTATTATGGCAAAACTTTATGGAAACTGGTAGCATTAACGCCTTTTTAGATTATAGCAACTTTACAAAACTGGGTTATACACCCAATGAGGGCGAAGATGCCTACATTTAAGGATAAGGGTCTGGTTTTGCGAGAGGTTGATACGGCAGAAAACAGCAAGCGGTTGTTGCTTCTGACACAGCAAAAGGGCAAAATTTGGGTTTTTGCACGGGGTGCAGGCAATGCAAAAAGCAAACTTAAAGCACCAAAAATGGCGTTTTGTGAATTTGTGATTTACGATGGCGGGCAGTTTCTAAGCTTGACACAGGTATCACAAATCCGCACATTTAATGCCATTGCTGGTGACTTTGACGGCTATTGTGTCGCCAACTTTCTGCTGGAAGCCTCAGACAAAATGGTGTTGCCAGAAATGAGGGCAGAGGACACGCTGAAGGTTATTTTGTCGGCTTTTGTGCGTTTGGATAGAGGTTACAACCCTTGGTTGGTTTTCTCGTCTTCCACCTTCAAACTGTTGCAACTAGAAGGGTTTGTGCCAATTACAGCCAATTGTTCGAGTTGTAACAACGTATTTCCCCAGAAATATTTTTTTGGGCAAGATGGTGTCGCTTGCGAAAAATGCGGTGAGATACCATTTTCTGGGGAAGCACTCCTTGCCCTTGAATACATATTAAAAGCACCAATCCACGAAATATTTAACTTTAGGGCTTCGGCAGATGTGCTGGATGCCCTTGTATCTGCGGTTTTGCTGTTTTTCGGTTATCATGTGGATGCACAGCTAAAGTCGATGGAATTTATAAGGAGGTAGGTATCATGTCTGTTATTCAAAGACAAGAATATTATAAAGACCCACCAAAACGCCAGATTATTGACGGTGTAATTACTATGATGTCGCCCAGTGCTGGGGTTTACCACAATTTTGCAGTCGTAAATCTCACATTAATCCTCGGAAATCACCTAAAAGATAGCGTATGCCGACTTTTTGTTGATGGTGCAGACGTGTTTTTATCAGAGGGCAACACCTATGTCCCCGACCTTGCCGTGGTTTGCGACAAAAGCAAATACGAGGGCAAAAAAGGCATACATGGTGCGCCAGATTTGGTGGTAGAGGTACTGTCGCCCAGCACCACATTGCATGACAGAGGTCGTAAAAAAGAGGTTTATGGGCAAGCTGGCGTTAGAGAATATTGGTTGGTAGATGTCAACAATTTGCTTGTGGAAATTTACCTTCTGGAAGGCGATACACTTGCCTTTGCCCACGTTTACCATCTTTTGGACAATGAGGAGATTAACCAATTAAAAATTGAAGGAAAAGAAATTCCGCCAGAACATTTCACGGTCACCATTTTCCCAGACCTAACAATAAGCCTTCATGATGTTTTTAAGAATATTTTCGAGGAGAAATGATGAAATATAGAAAAGACAAGCACGGCAACCATCTGTCGGTTTTAGGGCTTGGATGTATGCGTTTTAAGGATTTCGCCGAAACAGAGCGGATGATTTTGCGTGCAATTGATGCTGGTGTCAACTTTTTTGACACGGCTTTTGTTTACCCAAACAGCGAGGAAACACTGGGTGAAATCCTTTCCAAAAACGACAAACGGGGCGACATTTATATTTCTACAAAGTTGCCCATCGGAATGTGCAACAGTTATGATGATTTTGACAGGTTTTTTAATGAACAATTAGAGCGATTACAAACCGATTATATAGATTATTATTTCATGCACAATATAACCAGTTTTTCCCAATGGGAGAAGCTGGTTGATTTAGGTATCAAAAAGTGGATTGACGAGAAAAGGACGGTTGGCAAAATAAAGCAAGTCGGATTTTCTTTTCATGGAATTTATAGCGACTTTTTGAAATTAATAGACATATACGACTGGGAATTTTGCATGATACAATATAATTATTACGACCCCCACTACCAAGCAGGTGAGGCTGGTCTAAAAGCTGCTGCCGCCAAGGGTATTCCTGTTTTTATTATGGAACCGCTTTTAGGTGGGCGGTTAGCTACAGGATTGCCAAAAGCAGGGGTTGAAGCTTTTTCCAAACTTGACCCCACAAAACACCCAGCCGAATGGGCGTTTTGGTGGCTTTGGAACCAAGAAGAAATAACCATGACATTAAGCGGAATGAACACAGTGGAAATGCTGGAGCAAAATGTGCGTTCTGCCACAGAATTCCGCCCCCTGACGAACACGGAGCTGGCAGTTTACGATGAGGTGCGTGGCATTTTCCGTAAAAGCTACAAATTCCCATGCACAGGCTGTAATTACTGCCTGCCATGCCCGCAAAATATCAACATTCCCGCCTGTTTGTCCGCATACAACACAAGTTTTGCACAAAAATATTACACAGGCATGGCGATGTACGCCACAACCACAGCGATGCTAACCAAAAGCGTGCGAAATTGTAACGGATGTGGTAAGTGCGAGAAGGTTTGCCCACAAAACATAGAAATCCGCAAGGCTTTGAAGAAGGTAGCTAGACGCATGGAACCAGCTCCTGTCCGCCTAGGTTTCAAAATTACAAGAAAAATGATGCGACGCTTTTTTGTCCGCAAATAAAAATCTATAAAAAATAAGGCGACTATATACAATTTTACACCACAATCTGGTAGGGGCTGGCATTGCCAGCCCCACTTATGCAGACGATTACGTCCGACCCAGAAGAAAAGTGCCAGCAGACACGGGACTGGCAATGCCAGCCCCTACCAAGCTTTGTGTCAAATTGTGTATAGTTACCAAAAATAAATGGGTGCATTTTATCGTCTATTTTTTTGAAATAAAGAACAGGGAGTAAAGAAGTATGGTTAATCAGAGGCTGGCAAACCCGTTTTGGTGGGTATTAACGGAGACACAGCTACTGGCAAAAACACATTGGCAAAGCTTTTGAGCAACCAATATAACTGCCAGACGGTACAGCCTTTTTATTGCATGAAAAAACAATACCATAACACATTCAAAATAAGAGAAATATGCGACTTAGTTATAAAAACATAACCGCCACCTCTTTACAAACAAACCATTGCAAAAAAAGTTGGTTTGTGTTACAATGACAAATTGGAGGTTGATTTGATGCAGGAAGTGCGGAAGACGATTTTTTTGGTTGATGATGAATTAACCAATTTGAAAGTTGGCAAGGCTGCTTTGGGAGGGCATTACAATGTGGTCACGCTAAATTCTGGTAGTGCTTTGTTTGTCATGCTTGAAAATGTTCGCCCTGATTTGATTTTGCTTGATGTTAATATGCCTGAAATGGATGGGCATGAAGTTATAACCCGCTTGAAAACCAACCCCGCCACCTCAGAAATTCCTGTTATATTTTTGACTGCATTAAATGACGAAGCCATGGAGCTAAAGGGCTTAACCCTTGGCGCTGTGGATTATATTGCAAAGCCTTTTTCTGCCCCACTGTTGCTAAAACGGCTGGAGGTACATTTGCTGGTAGAAAACCAAAAGCTTGAATTGCAAATGTTTAACAGCAATTTACAGCATATGGTAAAGGAAAAGACAGCCGCCGTGCTAGAAATGAAAGATGCCATATTATCAACCATGGCAGAACTTGTGGAGTATCGTGACGAAATTACAGGAAACCACATTGTGCGTGTGCGTAAGTATTTGGATGTGTTGATGCAGGCAATGCTGGAGCGGGACGTGTATGCAGAACAGATTAGGGAAATGGACACCGCTTTGGTTTTACAATCCAGCCAATTGCATGATGTGGGTAAAATAGCTATTTCTGACACCATTTTGAACAAACCAGGCAAACTAACAGACGAAGAATTTGATAAAATGCGTACCCATACAACTTTCGGCGAAACTGTCATAAAAAGGTTTATGGAAAAGGCTAGGGACAGCGAATTTTTGGAATATGCCAGAATTATTGCCGTTTCCCACCACGAAAAATGGGATGGAAATGGCTACCCCTATAAATTATCAGGGGAGGACATACCCCTACTAGGGCGTATAATGGCAATCGCAGATGTTTATGACGCTTTGATACAGGCAAGACCTTACAAAAAGGCGTTTTCCCATGAAGAAGCCATTAAAATTATTTTAGACGGCAGGGGTAGTCATTTTGACCCCAAACTCGTAGATTTGTTCGCCACCATACACACAGAATTTGAAAAAATTGCAGCGGCGGAGGGGCGAGAATGAAAACAGCCACGGCAAAACGCCTAAAAAAACTGCTTCCCCTTATGGTTTTACCCATTGTTTTGGGTGTGTCATATCTTATTTTATACACTCCGCTTTTTCTAACCCACCACGCCGTCTATAGTGAAAACGGTGTTTGGGACTTGCGTGACTTTGATTTTGAAGAAAATTATGTCCGCCTTTATGGATACCCTCTCGTTATCGACCAAACCCTGCTAAACCCAGAAGAATTCGCCCAAAGGTCAGACGAGGCACAGCGAGGGTCTACGTTTTATTTAGACTTTGCCACCAGCCGTATGGTACTTTTGGTACCTGATGATACATGGTTCACTTTCAGCCGTGTTTCTGCCCACTTTTCCCAGCGGATTTATGTAAACGGTGCTTTGGTCGCCCAAATAGGAAGCCCAGGAGAATGTCGTGAAACCCAAGTCCCCGACATTGGGCGTGTCATGTTTTCGGCACAGGCGGTGGACGGAATAATCGAGATTGTTCAACAATCCTCTAATTTTGTTCACAGAGATGGCGGACATCACCAACACTGGTATGCAGGAGAAAGCACCAGCGGAATTGGCGAACACTTTTTCGCCAGCGACCTTCGCACTGCCATTCTTGTGGGTGGCTTCTTTATTCTTTCCCTCGTCATGTTTTTGCTGTTTTTTATGTGGGGCAACCACGGAACGCTTTATTCTGGTTTGTTTTGCTTGGTGTGGTTTTTACGCACAGGGCTTGTAGATGGGCGGATTTTTACAGTTGTTTTGCCTTGGATGGACTGGTACACAAAAATACGAATCGAATATATAAGTATTCCAGCTTCGGCGGCTCTTATCGTAGCAATTATAAACAGAATTTTTCCTGGTGTGCTTCAAAAGCCATTTCTGCGTATTGTCTACATTTTTTCGGGTGTGACAATCATCACATATATGTTTGCTGATGTCTTGGTTATGAGTACCCATATCCTTTTCGTAACATATGGCGTTTTCGGTTTATGTCTTTTGTATGTGCTTTTTAGATTTATAACCAAAGTGCGTAAACCTCATATGGAGCAGTTGATTTTCATGGCTGGCGTGTTACTTTTCTTCTTTGCTTCTATAATGGATGTTTTTTACTTCACTTTCATAGATGCTACATTCAGAATACCTCTAAGCCTGACAGGTGCTGGCATTTTAGTGTTTGTGTTTTGCAAAGCAACGGCTGTAACCCTTGTTACCATGAACCAACTTAACGAAGCAAGAAGCTCCGCAGAGCGGCTGGAGATTGCCGAGGAAAACAGCAGGCAAAAGAGTGACTTTTTGGCAAAAATGTCTCATGAAATTCGCACCCCTATGAATGCGATTTTGGGCATGACGGAGCTTATAATGCGGGAAGACCTGCCAAAGCAAGCCCGTGACCAAGCCACCACCATCAAACATTCTGGCGGGCATTTGTTGTCTATTGTCAATGATATTTTAGACTTCTCTAAAATCGAAAGTGGTAGGATGGATATTGCACACGCCCCTTATTTGTTCCACTCTACCATCTATGATGTTGTTAGTATCATTAAAATGCGTCACGCAAATCCACTTACCCAGTTTTATGTGTATGTGGACAAGAACATCCCCAACCAGCTAATGGGGGACGAAGTGCGGATGCGTCAAGTGTTGCTTAACATTCTAAGCAATGCGGAAAAATACACCACCGAGGGGCATTTTGCCCTCGAAGTTTTCTGTGACATAACAGATGATGTGGCAAACCTCACCATTCAAATAAAGGACACAGGTATTGGTATAAAAGAAAGTGATTTGGTTAGACTTTTCGACGATTTTGCCCAATTTGACTTGGAAAAGAACTTGAACGCAGAAGGTACTGGTTTGGGGCTTCCGATAACACAAAATTTAGTAAATTTAATGGGTGGCACACTTACCGCCACCAGCAAATATGGCGTGGGTAGCCAGTTTACCTTAACCTTGCCCCAGAAACTTGCAGGGGAAAGCAGGGAAACACCAACTTTCCCAGACAAATCCGTGTTGCTGTTTTGTCGTACAGCCTTAACTGGGAATTATTTGGCACGTGCCATGGATGACCTGGGCATCACCTACAAAATCACAAGAAACGAAGGCGAATTAGAGCAAGCTATGTACGATAGGGTTTGGGATTTTGTTTTTGCCGAAGCGGAAATGGCTTACAAAGTCCAGCCCATTGCCAAAAACAAAGGGTTAAACCCCCAAATTGTTATGCTTACGGATTCTTATGATGCTAAATACGAAGCCCGAAAGGGGCAGGACATTAGCATATTGTTAATGCCAGCCTACTCCCTGCCAGTTATATCGACACTGACTGGTGAAGATTCCATTTACACACAACAAAACCAGCGTGTGGAGCTTTTCCACGCCCCCGAAGCAAAAATTTTGGTGGTTGATGACATCGAAACCAATTTGATGGTAGCACGTGGGTTGCTCGCCCCTTATAAATCGCATATAACAACCTGTGCCAGCGGACAAGAAGCTATTGACGCAATGCTTACCCAAACCTTTGACATTATTTTCATGGACCACATGATGCCAGTCATGGACGGTATAGAGGCGACGAGGATAATCCGTGCTGGGGGTAACAGTATGCCTATTATCGCCCTCACCGCCAATGCAATTGTGGGTGCAAGGGAGATGTTTTTGGAAAATGGTTTTGATGATTTTATCTCCAAGCCGATTGACATCAACAAACTTAATGACCTGTTGGTTAAATGGATACCCGAAGACAAACAAATTCAAGTTGAACACCATCAAGAGCAAGACGACCAAGTGGAGGATGGTGAACCGCAGTGTAATCGATTTAATATTGTAGGGATTGATGCTGATTTGGGGTTGTCACGTGTTGGTGGTAGCCATAAGATTTATCAGGAAACACTTGCTATTTTCCACAAGGAAGCCACAGCAAAAATCCCCCAGCTTGCTGAATGTATAGAGCGGGATGATTGGCACTTGTATACAATTTATATCCATGCCCTCAAGTCTGCTAGCAACAACGTAGGGGCAACCGCATTATCAGAGCAAGCGGGGCAACTGGAAGGGGCTTCTAAGGCTGATAATTTAAGTTTTGTACGAGAAAACCACGGCAATTTTGTGGTAGGCTTGTTGGCTTTGCTTGGTAATGTTAAGGTGCATTTGACCCAAACCACACAAGACAAGCAACAAGGGGATTTTGACCCAGAAGCCCTCAAATCAGCGTTGGCAAAGCTAAGAGTTTCCTTGGAAACCATGGATTTGCCAGCCATAGACCCTGCAACAGAAGCTTTGGAGGTTTTTGTAGGTTTTTCCCAAGTTTCCGACGCAATTAACAGCATTTCGGAAGTTATTCTAATGGGTGACTATAAACAAGCGATAACTGAAATTGATAACCTTAACGCACGCTGGTAGGGGCGGGCATCGCCCGTCCCATGTATGCTGGCACCAATGTTTCGGTTTGGGCGATACTGCCAATTGAACTGGGACGGGCAATAGAGAAGTTGACGGGACCCGCCCCTACCAAGCTTCGTGTGAAATTGTATATAGTTGTCATTATTAAATATGAGTAAGACGGGCAATTACGCTCCCAAACCGCTGTCGCTATCTGGGGGTGAGGAAAGTCCGGGCATCGTAGGGCAAGGCGGCAGATAACGTCTGCCGAGGGTGACCTTAGGGAAAGTGCAACAGAAATAAACCGCCAAGGATGATTTTTCATACTTTGGATGAAAAATCATCCTTGGTAAGGGTGGAAAGGTAGGGTAAGAGCCTACCGCATCACTGGGGACAGTGGTGGCAAATGTAAACCCCGCCTGATGCAAGGGAGGAAGCGTTGGTTTGTATCGAAAACACTTCACGCAATTTATTCGACGCACGCTATCACTGTTTCCTGCGGAAACAGTTGTCGCTATCACGTCGAATAAATTGGTTCAGTGTAATTCCGCTACAAACCTAAGGGTTGCCCGCTCTGCTTCCGTAGCTCCGCATGAGCTATGCGGTGACGTGTAGCCAAGATAGATGATTGCCGAAGTCTTAATGACTGAACAGAACCCGGCTTACAGTCTTGCTCAAAAAATATAAAACGCAAAGCCGTGTTAGTTAAGCACGGCTTTTGCTAACATTATGAGAGGTGAAAAATGAAAAAAATCCTAATAACGGGCTTCGAGCCTTTTGGTGGGGAAACCATCAACCCGTCATGGGAGGCAGTGAAACGCCTGCCAGACAAAATCGGTGATGCTGTGGTTGAAAAGATGAGTTTGCCTGTGGTTTTTGGCGAAAGTGCAGATAAGTTAATCGCAGAAATGAGGGCGGAGAAGCCAGGCGCAATAATTTGTGTAGGACAAGCTGGTGGCAGGGCTGGCATCAACATAGAGCGTATCGCCATCAACATAGATGACACCAAAAGCCCCGACAACAAGGGCAACCAACCGACCGACACACCCATTTGTGTGGATGGACCCGCCGCATACTTCGCTACCCTGCCAGTCAAGCAAATTGTCGCCGCCTTAAAAGAAGCCCAAATACCCGCCGTGGTGTCAGACACAGCAGGCACATATGTATGCAACCACGTAATGTACACAGTCCTGCACCACGCCACCAAACACAGTCCCCAAACAAAAGTTGGCTTCATACACATCCCATACCTACCCGAGCAAGCCTTGGACAAAAACAACGCACCTTCCATGTCGCTTGATTATATAGTTAGGGCTTTGGAAATAATTGTGGATACAGTATAATAAAAAAATGCAAAGGACGTCTTGCATAACCCTTTTTGTTGTGTTATAATTGGGACAGAGAACTATACCTTTTAATATAAGCAGGAGGTAGCCATGCCAGAGAGAAGAAAGCACGAGATACTTTTAGAGTCGGGTACCAATGAGTTGGAGATTTTAGAATTTACCATTGATGGTCGACATTACGGCATAAACGTAGCTAAAATTGTGGAGCTTATGAAGTACCATGAGGTTACGCCAATGCCCAATGCCAACCCATTTGTAGAAGGTGTTTTTAATCCCCGTGGGACGCTAATGACATTAATTAACCTTCCCGCCTACCTTGGACATCCAGAATCGCCTGATGTTACCAAAGATATTTTCATTATCACAAACTTTAATCGGGTTTTTTCGGCTTTTCATGTCCATGCCGTGGAAGAAATTCACCGTCTTGGCTGGGATATGATTGAAAAGCCAGATGAGGCAATTTACGGCGGTCAAGATGGTCTTGCTACAGGCATTGCCCGTGTAAAAGACAAACTTATCACCATTTTGGACTTTGAAAAGATTTTGGCGGATATTTCCCCAGACTCTGGCATAAGATTGGAAGAGCTATCAAAGCTTGGCAGGCGTGATTTGTCAGACAAGCCGATTTTGATGGCTGACGATTCTCATGCGATTAACAAGGCTCTTGTAGATGCCCTTGGACAGGCTGGTTACACCAACCTAACCATGCTCCAAAATGGTCAAGAGGCTTGGGACGCTTTGCAAAGTTTCAAAGCTACAGGCGAACCCATCGAAAACTTTGTTAAAATGGTTATCACCGATGTGGAAATGCCGAAGATGGACGGTCACAGGTTGTTAAAGCTTATCCGTAATGATGAGGCTTTGAAAAATTTACCCGTTATCATCTTTTCTTCTACTATTAACGAGCAAATGCGTGTAAAAGGTGAATCTCTTGGGGCGACGGGACAACTTGCAAAGCCTGACTTGCTAGGTCTTGTCCAATTGATTGACCAGAATATACTGTAGTATGGAATGGGAAAGAGAGCTTCTGCCGTATCACCAGGCGGCAGACGAGTTAAGAACCAAATTTAACAACCTTGCCCTACAATTTGAGCGGGTGGAGAAATCCACCCCCATATTTTCTGTGGAAGCAAGGGTTAAGAGCATACCGTCCATTTTGGCAAAGGCACATCGCAAGCAAATTAACTTGGACAAAGTAATGGACGAGCTTGATGACATTGCGGGCATACGTATCATATGCCGTTTTGTGGACGACATTCACATACTGACGAAACTGATTAGCCAAAGGGACGATATGGTGGTTGTGAAAGAAAAGGACTTTGTAACCACCAGAAAACCCAGTGGATACCGCAGTTATCATTTTGTTGTGGAATATGGTTTACACACCGCTTTTGGCAAGCAGACTGTTCGCTGTGAAATTCAAATACGCACCTTGGCAATGAATTTCTGGGCGGTTACAGAGCATAGCTTGCGATATAAGTACAAGGGGGTTATCCCTGAGAATATCAGTTCACGCCTGGTTAAGGCGGCAGAGGCGGCTCATGTGCTTGACAGCGAGATAAATACCATACGTGAGGATATTTTGGATGCGGAAAAAACCGCCAAATGCCGAGAAGATATGGTGCGGGACATTATCCACAGCATCCAAGAGCTTTACCAAGTATCAGAAACGGATGCGGCACAGGAAATGTATAACAAATTCTTAAATATTTGGAATGTTAATAATGAGGAGGATTTGAACCACTTTTATAGTGATATTCAATCCATCGCTCAGGTACATAAAATAAGGTAGGGGGTGGTAACCATGAAAAAAGTCAGCGTACTAGGGTTTGGAAGTTGGGGCATTGCCCTTGCTTGCTTGTTGCACAAAAACGGACACAAGGTCACCATGTGGGAACCAAACCAACCCCTTGCGGAAATGCTTCACAGAGAGCGGGTAAACCAACGCTCTCTACCTGGTGTTGTTATCCCTGATGAAATTGTAATCACCGCTGATGAGATTTTGGCGGCTGACGGTGATGTGATGCTTGTGGTGTTGTCCTCCAAGGATATTCCTGAAAAAATAGCGGTTATTGCCCCGCACTTAAAAAGCGGGCAGATTGTTGTAAATGCCTCTAAGGGATTGATTAAAGAGCCACTTCAGCGTATTACCGAGTATTTAGAGGGGCTTATCCCTGATTGTAAGGTCGTATGTCTATCAGGTCCAAGCCATGCCGAGGAGGTAAGCCGAAACTTGCCAACGACTGTAACAGCCGCCTCACCATGTGCAGAGGTTGCCAAGGAAATCCAAGACATTTTCAGTGGCGAAAATTTCCGTGTGTACACTTCCACAGACATTATCGGTGTGGAGCTTGGTGGTGTGCTTAAAAATGTTATAGCACTTGCCGCAGGAGTTTGTGATGGGCTGGGTTATGGAGACAACACAAAGGCTGCCCTAATGACCCGTGGAATTGCGGAAATTGCCCGCCTTGGGGTCGCCATGGGTGCTGATGTGCAAACTTTTGCAGGGCTATCTGGCATTGGCGATTTAATTGTTACCTGCACCAGCAAACATAGCAGAAACTGGCGTGGGGGCAACCTACTTGCCCAAGGCAAAAACGTAGAGCAGGTGCTAACCGAGGTAAACATGGCGGTGGAAGGCATAAACACAGCCCCAACCGTCCTTGCTTTGGCACGCAAATATAATGTTGATATGCCCATTGTAGAAGAAGTGAACAAAGTGCTTTTTGAAGGCAAAGACCCGAAAGCTGTGGTTGTTGACTTGATGCAAAGGGTTAAAAAAGGTGAATAAAAAAGGGGTGTATTTCCGCACCCCTTTTTCTTGCTTATATTTGTTAAATCTATATCAATATGGAGCGAATTGTGTGGAGTAGGCTGGGCGCATCCAAGCTCCCAAAAACGTCACTAGGCACTATAATTATCGGGACTTTACGTAACAACTTGACTTCTTCTGGCTCGTTAAGCAAAAAGCGTATGCCAGGGCAAAGTAAAATCATATCCACATCTTCGTCGCTGGCAAGGCGAACCAAGCCCTCTTTTTCCGTTGCTGTGTTAATTTCTATCTCAATGCCAGCATTGCGGGCTTCTGTCATAACACGAGCCACCAGCATTTCCCGTGACTTACGGGCAGGGGATATAAACAAGATTTTTGTCACATTTAACACCTCGTTTTAATTATACCATAGAAAAGGAAGATATGCAAGATGAAGATTATTAATGTTAACCTAGCGGCGGTTGCAGTTAAGCCCGCAGGATTTCCCGAGGTGGAGTTGCCCGAGATGGCTTTTGTTGGGCGTTCCAACGTGGGCAAATCTTCCTTGATAAACAGTTTGATTAACCGTAAGGCGATGGCTAGGGTTAGTCAAAACCCTGGAAAAACCCGCACAATCAACTTTTACGATATTGACAGCAAGATGTATTTTGTGGACTTGCCTGGATATGGCTTTGCAAGAGGTCCAAAGGAAGAAATTGCTGGCTGGGGCAAGATGATTGAGGGTTACCTAAAAGACAGAGAGCAGTTAAAGGGTATTATCCAACTTTTGGACATTCGACATAAGCCGTCAGCACAGGATTTGCAGATGGTGGAGTGGTTAAAGCATTATGAAATACCCATCGTCTATGTGCTGACAAAGATGGACAAGCTAAAGCGTAGCCAAGTAGCAAAACACGTGAAAATTATCCGTGAAGCATTGGGCGAACCCACCTCCACGCTGATGATACCCTTTTCTAGCGAAACTAAGCAGGGTAAAGAGGAGCTTTTGACAGCCATTGAGAAAGTAACTTTTACACAAACTGAATAGATTGGGTGTTATTTATGGAGAGATTTGCAATTCCTGGGGTAGGCGGGATAATCGTTAAAGAAATTGATGGCGAACAAAACTTGCTTATACAAACAAGAGTTAAACCGAATAACCCGAGTGAAGATGGACTTTTGGAAATACCAGCAGGCAAAATACAGGAATTTGAGAACATATTTGACACGCTGAAAAGAGAGGTCAAAGAAGAAACGGGACTTGATGTAACCGAAATATTTGGGGAGAACTCATCCACGGTTTATCAGGCAAACTCTTATAATGTTATAAACTTCATGCCCTTTTCTTGTTCGCAAAACCTTGAAGGCGAATATCCCATAATGGTCTTTGTGTTTATCTGCAAAGCAGAAGGCGAGTTGTTGTCTTTTTCGGATGAAGCTAGAAATTACAAGTGGACACCTGTTTCGGAAGTTAAAAGAATGTTGTTGGAAGCACCAGAAAAATTTTATCCCATGCACGTAGATACCTTGAGAAAATACGTTGATTATGAGATGAACAAAGGAGAATAGATATGATTAAAAATTTTGCACAACTAGAGTCAAAAATGACAAATATGGCGAACAAACCCACCATTGTGCTGGCGGGCAATGCGGACGAGTTGTCTATGGAAGCCCTACGCCTTGCACAGGAAAAATGGGGGGTAAACCATGTTCTTGGTGGCACAGCCACGGAAGCCGTTGACTTGATTAAGCAGGGTAAAGGCAGTGTTTTAATGAAAGGTGGCTTGTCTACAGGCGAGCTGTTGAAAGCCGTTGTTGACAAGCAAAATGGCATTGGTTTGGGTGGGCTTATGTCCCATTTGGGGGCATTTCAAACGCCCAACTACCACAAATTGATGTTTGTGACTGACGGGGGCATGGTGACAAATCCAGATGGTGAGCAGAAGGCACAAATCCTTAAAAATGCCCTTGGGTTTTTGAGAAGCGTGGGTTATGAGCAACCAAAAGTTGCCGCTTTGTGTGCGGTCGAAACCGTCAGCGAGAAAATGCAGGAAACTATTGACGCCCAGAAGCTGGCAGAGCGGGCAAAGGCAGGCGAGTTTGGTAGTTGCATCGTGGAAGGTCCGATTGCTTTTGACCTTGCTGTTAGCAAGAAGTCCGCTCAGTTAAAGAGTTTTAACAGCGAAATTGCTGGGGAAACCGATTTGTTTATCGCACCTAATATCGCTAGTGGCAATATCCTTGGCAAATCGCTGATTTACATGGGACAGGCTGTTATGGCCGGTTGTGTCCTTGGTGCAAAAGTGCCGATTGTGCTTGTTTCACGTGGAGCAACAGCGGAGGAGAAAATCGCCAGCATGGCGTTAGCGTTGGCGGTGGAATAAAATGGATTACCAAATAATCAAACTTAATAGAGAGCAAGTGGATGAAATTGACGAAAGACTGGAGCAATTTGATAATGCCTATATCAAGCAAGACCTTTCTGGCAGTGTACAACTCGGCATTGTGTCAAATGACAAATTGGTTGCTGGGATAAACGCTGTTATCACAACCTTTCGCATTATGTACATCTCTACGCTGTGGGTTGATGCGGATTTTCGTGGCAAAGGACTTGGTAAGCAATTAATTGAAGAAACGGAAGCCCGTGCCGTCAAAATGGGCGTAAATACACTGCGAGCCGATACCTTTGACTTTCAAGGGGTGGAATTTTACCTAGCAACGGGATTTACAGAAGCTGGAAGTTACACCAACCAAGAAGATGGCTATTCTGAGCATTTTTTCGTCAAACGTATTTGATTAATCCGAGGTGATATTATGCTAACAATCGAAGAAATCACCGAAAAATTGACCCCTGTTTTTGAAGCCAATGGCGTAACCAAGGCGATTTTGTTTGGTTCTTATGCCAAAGGCACAGCCACCCCTGATAGTGATGTGGACTTGGTGATTGACGTGGAGTCGCATATTAGAGGTTTTGGAGTTTTTGGCGTATTTGGGGAAATAAACGACACTTTGGATGTGGATATGGACATTATCAGCAGAAGGAGTTTGGTTGTTGGTGGCAAAACAGACTTAGAGGTTGCACGGACAGGAAAGGTGATTTATGAAAGACAAGGATAAAGTCATTCTCCAAAAGATGATTGTATATTGTGAGGAAATCGGAAGCTTTACGAAAGATTTAACGCTGGAAGGGTTTTCTAGCAATATCATAATCAACAGGGCAACAACTCAAACAATACAAAATATTGGTGAACTTTCCAAGAAACTTTCGGAAGATTTGAGGGAACAGAATAATCAAATACCTTGGAGACCCATAAGAGATGCGAGAAATTTTATTGCCCACGAATACGAAGGGATAAATTGGGAAGATATTTGGGATATAGTAAACGAAAGTATACCACAACTTAAAGAACAATTAAATAACATATTAAAAGATTAAATATTTAGGAGGACAGTAAATGGAAAAGGTTTTGATGACGGGCAACGAAGCCCTTGCAAGAGGTGCATGGGAGGCTGGTGCAAAATTTGCGTCGGCATACCCAGGAACGCCAAGCACAGAAATTTTGGTAAATTTATTGCAGTACAAGGAGATTTATGCCGAGTGGGCCCCAAATGAAAAAGTAAGCTTAGAGGCAGCTTGCGGTGCGGCTGTGGGCGGTTCCCGCTCTGTTTGTGCTATGAAACACGTGGGTGTGAATGTGGCAGCAGACCCTCTATTTACATTTGCATACACTGGCACAAATGCAGGCATGGTGCTGGTAACAGCGGACGAGCCTGGTATGCACAGCTCCCAAAACGAGCAGGACAACAGGTATTACGCCCAGCAGTCCAAAGTGCCATTGTTGGAGCCATCTGATTCCCAAGAGTGCTTGGACATGATGAAAGCGGCATTTCAACTGTCTGAAGACTTTGACACGCCTGTGATGATACGTATTACAACCCGTGTGGCACATAGCAAATCATCCGTCACACTAAGCCCACGTGAAGAAGTGCCGCATCGTCAATACGAGAAGAATGTACGTAAATACCTGCCAATACCAGCTTTTGCCGTCGCTTTGCGTGTGCAAGTTGAAGAAAGAATGAAGAAGTTGAAGGATTTCTCTGAAAAAACCCCTTTGAACCATATTGAAAAGGGCGGAAAAATCGGCGTTATCGCTTCTGGTATGTGTGTGAATTTTGCTAAAGAGGTTTTTGGTGAGGATGCCACTTACCTAAAACTAGGCTTTACCCATCCATTGCCAGATGCAAGACTTCACGAATTTTACAAGTTGGGTCACGACAAGGTTTACATAATCGAGGAAAACGACCCTTATATTCAAGATTGGGTGCTAAAGCATGGTTATGAGTGCATCAGCATCGACCCGCCATATGGCGAAAAAACCCCAGACGTGTTGCGTAAGGCTATTTTTGGTGATGCAATGCCTGTACTTGATGTTAAAACCGAAGATGTGCCACCACGCCCGCCAGTTCTTTGCTCTGGTTGCCCACACCGTGGCTTTTTCGTGGAGCTTTCAAAACGCAAGGATACAATTGTTGCTGGTGATATCGGTTGCTACACCCTTGGTTTTGCCCCGCCTTTCAACGCAATTGACTATGTTATCTGCATGGGTTCTGCCTTTTCTGCTGCCCACGGCACACAAATCGCTTTGGAGCAAGGCGGAAAGGACACCCGTGTTGTAGGCGTTATGGGGGATTCCACATTCTTCCACACAGGCATCAACAGCTTGATTGAGGTGTTATACAACCGCTCCAAAACAATCTGCGTGATTTTGGATAACCGCATCACAGGCATGACAGGTCAGCAGGAGCATCCTGGCACGGGGCGTTCCGCTTACGGCGACCCCGCCCACGAAATGGACATTGCAACCGTGTGTAAAGCCCTTGGTGCAAAACACGTGGATGTGATAAATCCCAATGACCTTAAATCCGTCCGTGAGGTGCTGGATGCAGCATACAACCGTGACGAACCCAGCATAATCATCACCCGCTGGCCTTGCGTGTTAAAGCCCATGGGCGAGGCGGAGTATAAAGAGTTTGGGCAAAACCTGTTCAAGGATAAATTTGAAGTTAATGACAAATGCGTGGGTTGCAAAGCCTGTATTAAAGTGGGTTGCCCATCCATATCAATGGACGGCAAGGTGTCAAAAATTGACCATAGCTGTGTGGGTTGCACGGTCTGTGCGCAGGTTTGCCCCGTAAACGCAATTATTAAAAAATAAGATAAATTAATTGGAGAAACGAAATGATTACATTACAGCCTATTACATGGGACAACATCGGAGATGTCATAGATTTAGAAATGCACGACAGCCAAGAGAATTTTCTTGCACCAAACGTATTTGGTATTGCACAGGCATATTATTGCACAGGCATATGTTGCTTGGGTGGCAACTGGACACCAGCCAATTACCCTCGCCATCATGTCCGATGAAGAGGCGGTGGGCTTTGCCATGGTAGAATGTAGAACCACCGATTTAGATGAGTATGAAGGCAATGACAAGCCGTTTTATTATCTGTCCAATTACATGATAGATAAAAACCAACAAGGCAAGGGACTTGGAAAGACCGCTTTGACAGAACTTATTAATTACCTTCGTAATGACAAACCGCAAATAGAAGCGGCTTCCATATTCCTTTCCTATGAGCCTGAAAATGCAGTTGCACGCAAGCTTTTTACAGGTGCTGGCTTTGTGGAAGCAGGCGAAACAGAAGATGGGGACGACATTGTGGCAAAGTACGCATTAGCCTTGTAACGAAAACACTTCACACAATTTATTTCGACGCTCGTATCATAGTTTTTTACGAAAAACTATTGTCGCTACCACGCCGAATAAATTGGTTCAGTGTAAATTCGTTACAAGTCCGTTGTAAAAGGAGTGGGCGAGAATGAAAAGCATCAAAAAGCAATCAATCCCGTTTGGTGGCATTTTCCACCATGTGGTGTGGACAATTACGCCACGCCCTGTATGGATTGTCGGAACTCGCAACGAGGATGGCACGCAGAACCTAAGCACCATAACTTGCGTAAGCAACACGCCAGGTCCGCCTGAAAACATAATTGTCAGCATGACTGCTAGGCGTACCATCGCCAATATACAGCGTACTGGTGAATTTTCTGTTAATCTATGCAACGCAGAAATGGCTTCCTTGGCTAATTACGTGGGTTCTGTGTCTGGGGTGGATGGTGCAAAAGATAATTTGCCTTACGACTTTACGTGGGGCGATAAAATCCCTGTGCCAGTGCTGGACGCAAGCCACTGCGTGTTTGAATGTAAGTTATCCCACACCCATGTGGTCGGGGATTTCCATACTTTCTTTGGGGAAGTTGTCAACTTGCATATTGATGAAGACTTGACACCTCCAACAGAATCCCAAGAAGCTATGCGGGAGTGGTTTAAGGTGCTTGACATTCACAAAACAGACCCAATGGTCTATCATTCCGTCTTGAAATATTATCGGGTTGGTGAAAAGATTTAATTTAGAAATTAAAATAGGGGGTGGGGAGATGAATTGGCATCACATAGAAATACCCAAAGGCACAACAAATCTATTTTGTAATGCCTTCATAAGTGGTAAAGATGCCCTAAACATAATCGTAACCCACACCCCAATTGTCACCACCTTGGAGATGAAACCTGCATACGAACCTTTGACGGAATATGGTGTCAATATATTCGCCTTTGATTTTTCTGGCACAGGTAAAAGTGGCGGCAACCCCAAAGAATTCTCACGTAAATCTATTGTGCAGGATTTGGACGCTGTTGTTGCTTATGTGGAGAAGAATTACTCCGACAATATCCACCTGTATGGAAACACAGGCATTGGCGGGATGCTTGCACAATATTACGCAACAACCGCCACGAAAATTAAAAGCTTTGCTCAGTTCGCTTGCATCAACTACAGGGACACAGTTGGCGGTCTAAATGGCTTTTCATATCCAATCGCAAAGGCTTTGTGTCCTATTTTGAAGATTATGCCAAACATGCGTATATCCTTAGAACCACCTAAATATGAAGGGTACAGACACGAAGAAGACAACGCCTTTTATGAAGGGCTGGGAAAGAAGTTTCCAGACATCTGGAAAACAAGCACAAAGGGGCTACTGACGACTCTAATAGAAATGTTTGTAGCGAATGACAGTACGGCAAAAAACAGCGTTACCATGCCTACGCTGGTTTTTAAGGTGTTGCATGACAGGTATTTTGCACCAAAGTATTTTGATGATTATTACCAGTCGCTAACTTGCAAAAAGAAGCTTGTGGAAATAAAAGGCGTTCACAATAGTTACTACTTGGACAGCCAGACATTTTGCAAGCACGCTTACGATTGGTTTTCACAACATTCTGAATAACGAATTTTGTATTATTGTAAAAAACACAAGGAGGTAATTATGGCAAAGTCTATATTATTAGTGGGGGTTGGCGGTCAAGGGACGATTTTGGCTGGTAAAATCCTTTCAAATGGTCTTTTGAAGGCTGGATATGATGTTAAGATGAGCGAAATACATGGTATGAGCCAGCGTGGCGGTTCTGTTAGCACCCATGTGCGTTATGGTGACAAGGTATATTCGCCAGTTATCGAAAAAGGCGGGGCTGACGTGCTTATATCTTTTGAGCAGTTGGAGGCTTTGCGTTGGATAGGTTATCTAAAGCCTGACGGGGTTGCCCTTGTCAACAGCCAAGTAATTTCCCCCACAGGGGTGCTGGCAGGCATGGCGGAATACCCTGCCGACGTGCTGGACAGGCTTGAAAAAGGCGTGGACACTAAGGTGATGGACGCAACCAAGGAAGCTGCTGCAATCGGAAACCCACGTGGGCAAAACGTTTTGCTTGTGGGGGCAATTGCAAAACTTATGGGGCTTGGTGACATTGACTGGAAGTCCATCATCGCAAGTCTTGTTAAACCAGAATTTGTGGATATGAACCAAAAAGCTTTTGATAGAGGTTTTGAATTAGTATAAAGGAGGTTTCCATTATGAAGAAAAAATCCCTATTTATGAAAGTGTTAGTGGCTATCGGTGCTGTGGTTAGCGGTGTGTTGGTGTTTTTGATTTTTGGTGGTTACAATTTAGAAAACCCCAAGGATAAGCACAGCAGATACAACAAGCACCCGTTTTAGAGATTTGACCGCCGCCCATGCAAATGCGGTGGCGGTCAATTTATTTTTTGGAGGTTAAAAAATTATGGCAGAATTGATTTTGGCAATTAATCCAGGTTCCACGTCCACTAAGATTGGACTGTTTCGGGAATACGAGCCTGTGTTTATGATAAATGTAGAACACGACAGGGAGGAGCTTGCAAAGTTTCCAGACCTGCCCAGCCAAAAGGAGTTTCGTTTGGGTCATGTGTTAAAGGCGTTAGAAGAACATGACGTTAAGGTATCCAACCTTGATGGCGTTGTGGGGCGTGGCGGTTTGATGCCTGTTTTAGAAACGGGCGGTTATGTTTTTAATGACGTAATGAAAGGTTGGATTTCTGCGGAAAAGGGCGGAAGTCACGCTTCTAATTTAGGCTCACTTATGGCGGATTTGGTTGCTAAGGAAGCGGGTTGCGGTGCGTATATTTACGACAGCGTCGCAGCGGGCAGACTGCCAGAGGTTGCCGCAATTACAGGTTATCCAGAGATTAAGCGTAAGTCCTTGTCCCATGTGTTAAACTCTCGCGCCCAGTCTATTATCCATGCTGGTAAGCTGGGTAAAAAGTTTGAGGATATGAACATCATCATCGCCCACTTGGGCGGGGGCATTTCCTTGTCCGTATACGAAAAGGGCATTTTGCAAGATTCTGTTGGGGATGACAACGGACCATTTTCCCCAGAGCGTGCAGGCGGTGCGCCCTTGATGGACTTTGTAAATGTGTTTTATGATTCTGGCTTGCCCAAAAAGGATTTGAAGAAGAAAATGCGTGGGGCTGGCGGACTTATGGCACATCTGGGTCACACAGATTTCCGCAAGGTGGAAGATGATGCAGCGGCAGGAGACGAAAAGTCCACGTTGCTTATGTCCGCCATGGCGTACAATATTGCAAAATCCATAGGCTCGCTTGCCACCGTGGTAAGTGGCAAGGTTGATGCGATTATTATAACGGGCGGTTTGGCGAAGGCAAAAGGTTTTGCCAAAGAAATCAGCGATAGAGTTAGTTTTATCGCCCCTGTGGAAATTATGCCAGGGGAATATGAACTGGAAGCCCTTGCAGGCGGTTGCCTACGCATTATCCGTGGCGAAGAAAAGGCACGCAAGCTGGTCGATATTACCGAGGATGGTTTTGGTATCAGCGAATTTGTGTAGCATTGCCCTATAACACCTTTATTAAAACACTGGGAGAATTTTATGAAAAAATACTTATTCGCTTTGCTTTTAGCGTCAATCACGTTGTTTGCTTTTACAGCTTGCGACACACAGGATACAGAAAATTCCCAAGATTATGTGGAAGAGTACAATACAACTTTTCTCTGGCAGTTTGATGATTGGGGATTTTCATTTGAGCTTCCCCAATCATGGCAAGGTAGTTATTTTTTCAATTCATTTGAAAATGAAATTGCAAGGGGCTGGCGTGCTTATCACACGGCGACCAGAGAAGAATTTGGAGAAGATGAAGGTTTTCTATTTTCAATCACTAAAGTGCCTGTGGGGTATGATGGCCCGATGGGGTTGGTTTTGGCACAGCGAGAGGAATATTTGTATACCGTTAGCTTTCCACAAGACTCCCCTTGGAGTTTTAGCAACCCCGAAAATACGTATGCACTGGAATATCTCGAAATGATAGAACAGGCAAGAGAGTATGTCGTGAATAGTTTTCTGCTTATCCCAATAATTCCTATACATGACAGCACAGTAGATGCAGACACAACCGAAAACATTTTTTCTTTGCCCAACTTTAGCGATGGTATGGTTTTTGTTAATGATGTATCATTTTCTTCTGCATTATTTACGGCAGAGGGTGAAAATTATCCGACACATATATTTTTCTTGTGGGATATAGTTGAAATTTTGGGGTGGGAAGTTTTTGGTGCAGGCAGTCAAACGGCGATATTTCGTGACGGTGAGCGTCTTGCGGAGTTTTCTTCTGTAGGTTATCTTGCAGAGTTTGATGTAAATGCCATAGGCAAAGATGACCCTTTTAGCATATTTGATATGCCTGGTGGGGCGTATATCCAATCATATCTTCCCATTTCGTTACTTAGGTATATGGGATATGAGGCGTATTTTGCAGATGGAAATGTTTATATTTATTATACCGAAGCCATGGTGCCACTACCTCCTATATCCGTCGATAGAATAATTGATTTACTCCTAGTGGGTATGCCAAGAGAGGTTGTAGAGCCAATATTATTCGGAGTGGCTCCGCAGAGAGTTAAACAAGTTTATGGGGGAGAACCAGTATATCGCTATGATTTGTATACCACCGAAAGCTACAACTTTGAATCGATGGGTGATAATGTAGATTTTGACGGATTACAGGGCGGTGGGGTGCGTTTGGTAGTTTTTGTTAGGTATAACGAACACGATGAATTAGAAAGTTGGTCTGCTTATTTTTCCCAACCAAATAGAGCTGTGTATTCAGTAAACAGTAACACAGACGAACCCATCAGAAGAATGACCGAGCCACTTTTGTAAGGATTGGTTGTCTACGTAGAAAGGGGATGTTTGGTAATGGGTAATTTGTGTAGCATTGCCCTAGAATACCTCGGGCAAGACCAAATAAGACATATTGACATGATTTCGCCCATCAAGCGGGGTACTGCCGAGGTTTTACACGCCAGCGACGGTGGCGTGTTGCTTCACGAAACCAAAAGCGGGGCTTATATGATGTCCGTCACAACCCATGAGATTGGGGAGGTTTTGCTTCGTAACCTCCCCAGCAATGGGCTTTTTGTGTGCCATCAAGATTTTATGCTTGAAGATTTTAAGGCAAAGATGGGACAGGCGGACATTTTGGAAAATTACCAAGGGGCATACTTGGGCAAAGAATTGTTGAAAACCCCTAACAATATGGACTTTCAGCCCCTTAGCATGGAGGATTTAGCCATTGTCCACGCCAATTATGACATGGACTTAGGCGAAGAATATCTAGCGGGGCGGATTGCCGATGGCGAATTGTTCGGTGGCTATGAAAACGGCGAAATGATAGGATTTATAGGCATCCATGCCGAGGGTAGCATGGGGATGTTGCAGGTTTTCGACAATCACCAAGGCAAGGGTTTTGGGGCGGGGCTTTATGCAAGCATCACCAACCACCAGCTAAACCGTGGACTTGTGCCTTTTGGGCAAGTAAATGTAAACAATTCCACATCTTTGCATATCGCCCACAAACTAGGCTTTATCATGGGCGACCATCGGGTTTACTGGTTGTCATAACAAACGGAGGTGTGAAGCCGTGAAAATCTTCCTAAAGCGACTGCGTTTTATACTGGGTTCGGTGATAAATGCCTATTTCTTTTTCATTTTAACCATAGGTCTTTTTGTTTCATTTGGCGAGGAAAATATTCTGGCTTCTGCAACTTGGAATTTGGTTTTAATCGTGGCTTTTATTGCTTGGGAAAAAGTCGAAGGATTTGTTTTGGGTAAAATCGCCAAAAGGCTAGAAAAAAAGAGCAACATTTTGCTGAAAGCCATAAAATACTATCTTAGCGGGGTTTCCTTCAAAACGTCACTCTATTTATTTTATCTTTTCATCACCGTGCTTGGGGCAGTTTTGGCAGCCCAGCCCGACTATAACCCAGTATTAACAAGAACCTTGGTGTCTTCTGGTTTTGAACTGTACATAAGACAATACCTTTTGTCTGTGCAACACGGTATTTTGGTGCTTTTCGCTGCTGACGGTTTTTTGAAGCAGATTTTCAAGGAGAGTAAGACCTAAGTGGTCGGTTCAAGTTTAATCAAAATGGGGCGTAAGCCCTTTTTTATGTATGGGATAATTTTGCCAATAAGAATGGCGGAAAGCACCGTGCCTTCTCGCACCCCAATAAGTTCGCCAAGGAAAATCAGCGACAGAGTAACGGAGATAACAACCAAACCGCTGTCCATTGCCATTTTCGCCACATGAAATTTGATTTTTGGCCAGCGGGTTTCGATGGATGCGGCAAAACCTTCGGGGGGCAGAGGGGCAAGCCTGCCAGCCATAATAAACACAATACCAATAGCGATTAGCACAATGGAAATGGCAAGCATACCCAACTGACCCGCATATGTGGGAAATTGCAAACCCCCATAGGCAATGTCGCCACCCATAACCCATCTGGCAAAATCCAAAAAGAAGCCAAAGATGGTGGAAAAGACAATTTGTGTCAAATTAAACCACTTAAATTGTTTGCGTAAAACAACAATTTGCAAAAGGATAAAAATTACAAAAATAACATTGGTTGCTGTACCAACGGTGATTTCAAAGGGCAGGACATGATGCACCACATAAGGCACAGAGCTTACAGGGGACACCCCAAGGTCTGAATTTATAGAAAATGCCACACCAAAAGCCAATATTAGCAAGCCCATAACATAAGCGAAAATCCGCTGGGGCAAAAGTTTTGTGTCGATTATAATTGCCAACTCCTTTCAAGTTTATTGTATCACAACCGCCAGCCATTTGCAAGTATAACATGGTTGGGGCGGGCATTGGTGCAAACAAAAATAGGGCGGACAATATCCGCACCATTTCACGAAAAAAACTCTTGACAAGAGGAATGTAACCTTGTATAATTATGGTAGTGGTTCACTGCCGTGGCTACTTTGTTCCAATTGTCGCACATAGGGCGGGAGACCTCACCAAGTCACAACCCGCCCAATGTGCAAAACAAAGCCAAAAAACGACCTAGGATGATTATACCTCATCTAGGTCTAATTTGCAACACCAAATTTAGACAAGAGGTGAAAAACTTATGGAAAACCAAACCCGTACCCTAGCTTTTATTGAGTTTTTGGGCAACTTCTTCATCACAACAAAAAAATTCATAAACGTACATGACAACCCAAAAGATTGCGAAAGCATCAAAATCCTAGAACGCTTACAAAAAGAATTAAAAACAATCCATGAAGAAATAAACAAAAATGCCCTTTCATAAGAAGGGCATTTTGTCCGTCATTGCGAGGAGCGAAGCGACGAAGCAATCTCACGTCATCTGGAAAGAGATTGCTTCGTCGCTTCGCTCCTCGCAATGACGGTTTCATCAGAAGGGTGTTTTTTATTTTGACTTCTACCTTCTATTGGCAATTAGCAAAAATCTTATAAGTTGAGAAATTGCCACAGCCGCAGCGGCAACATAGGTCATTGCGGCGGCGGATAGGACACGTTTTGTCATGGCGACCTCTTGCTCGCCTTCGATATAACGCCCGCCCTCTAAAAGTTCAACGGCACGCTTGCTTGCGTTAAATTCTACAGGTAGGGTGATAAGGTGGAAAACCACAGTCACAGCGAAAAAGATAATGCCGATGTTTATTAGTATTGTAGACCATTCTGGGGCGATGAAGCCCATCATGCCAAGGATGAAGCCAGCAAGGATAAGTGGCATTGCCGCCCCGCTGGAAATTTTAACCGCAGGGAAAATGCCAGTGCGGACAGCAAGGGCAGAATACCCCTCGTCATGCTGAATTGCGTGACCCACTTCGTGGACTGCCACCGCCACCGCTGAAATGGAATGGCTGTCGTACACATGGGGCGATAGGCGAACCGTGCGGGATTTGGGGTCGTAATGGTCGCCCCATGCTTTGTGTTCTGGCAGGCGTTCCACTTTAACGTCACGCAAGCCGTGGTCTGCAAGGATTTTTGTGGCGACTGTCGCCCCGTTAAGTCCACGTTTGGTAGCAACTTCTGCGTATTTGTTCAGGTTTGTGCTTACACGACCTTGCGCCCACATGGCAAGTATCATGCTGGGTATTAGAATAAAAATTGTCCAGTCAAAAAACATAAACATTGGTTTATCCTCCTCAAAGTTTTATTTTTTCTGCCCCCTAAAATAGTCGGCTGCGGACATTTTTCTGCCCCCTGGGGGTGTTAATTCTAAAAATTCCACTTGCCCATTGGCTACATGGGCGTTCCAAATTTTGATTTTTTTGCCGTCAATTTCAGTGTATGTCCCAGGAAAGGGATTGTATGCCCGAATGTGATTGACTACGTCTTGCGGGGTTTTGGACATGTCAAGACGCTCCATGTCTTTGGTTATCATGCCCGCATATGTTGCTTGTGTTTCATCCTGTTTTTGGGGGGTTGTTGTGCCGTTGGCAATTTCGTCTAAGGTGGTTAGCAGGGCTTCTGGTGCGATTTGGCATAGTTTGTCGTGCAGGCTTCCGCCAGTGTCCTCGGGTGTGATGGTGACGTTGCGTTTTAACAGTATGTTACCAGTGTCCATGCCAGCGTCCATTTGCATGATTGTAATGCCTGTGAGGGTTTCGCCGTCGAAAATGGCTTGTTGGATGGGTGACGCACCACGGTATTTAGGCAAAAGTGAAGCGTGGACGTTGACACAGCCGTATTTTGGGATGTTTAGCACTTTCTGGCTTAGGATTTGACCGAAGGCTGCAACTACGAAAATGTCTGCTTCTAAACTTGATAAGAAGTCAGGGAAGTCCCCACGGTTTGCCCGCTCTGGTTGGTGTACTGGTATATTTTGTTCTTCGGCGTACACTTTGACGGGAGAGGGTGTTAGTTTTTTGCCACGCCCAGCGGGTCTGTCGGGTTGGGTGACGACGGCGATGATTTGGTGTTGGCTTTCGTGTAGGGCTTGTAGGCAAACTTTGGCAAATTCTGGTGTTCCCATGAATAGGATTTTCATAAAACCTCCGTATTGGCATTTGTTTTTGGGGTTGGGGTGTGTCGTCTGTATGAGTGGGACGAGCAATGCTCGCCCCTACCACGGTCATGGGGTTGGTGTGGGAGGATTTTGTTTAATCCTCGTCGGGTCCGAAGAATTCTGTGGCTATGTCTGTGTATAAGATGCCGTCTAGGTGGTCGAGTTCGTGGCACATGACCACCGCTAAATCTCCGTCGCAACGTAGTTCTTGGGGTTTGCCGTTGCGGTCTAAGCCTTTGACGACTACCAAAGCTGGTCTTTCTACTGTGCCAGACAAATCTGGGATTGATAGGCAGGCTTCACGATGTACTTGCGACCCCTCGCTGTGGGTGACTTCTGGGTTAATCATCACGATGGGCTGGTTGCGTTCATCGCTAATATCCATTACCACAATACGCTTTAGCACACCCACTTGCACCGCCGCCATGCCGATGCCTTCGGCTTTGTACATACCTTCCAGCATATCCTCGATTAGTTCTTGCACACGCTCGTCCACAACCTCAACGGGACGGCTTTTTTTACGCAATATATCATCTGGTACTAAACGAATTTTTCTGATTGCCACTTACAATTTCCCCCTAATCTTATTGAATATAAGCGGGATTGGGTGTTAAATTGACCCGCACCCCGTCCATGTCATGGGTTTTCTCGAGATTTCCCAGGCAATAATGGACAAATTGTTTCAAAATTTCTTCATTTTCACATTTAACTAATAGCTTCCAGCGATAATTTTGTTTCATGCGTGAAATTACGCAAGGGGCAGGTCCTAGAATTTCGCACAAACCCTTGCGATTGCTGGCTTTCATAACCCTTGCTAGGGCGTGTAGTAGCTCCACCACCCGCTTTTCCTTTTCGCCGATAAACATAATTTGGAAAATGTGGGTAAAGGGTGGGTAGTTCATTTGTCTACGTATTGTAATTTCGTGGTGGTAAAATGCGGGGAAGTCATCCGCAACGGCGTATTTTATGCTATAATGCTGGGGATTATATGTCTGGATAATTACCTTGCCAGCTTCCCGCCCACGCCCTGCCCTGCCAGCCACTTGTGTCATTAGTTGGTATGCGGTTTCGGCGGCACGGAAGTCACCGTTGTTTAGTGCCATGTCGGCGGCGACAATGCCCACCAAAGCCACTTCTGGGAAATTTAGCCCTTTGGCAATCATTTGCGTACCGACCAAAATTTGGGCATCCCCCGCCGAAAATTTGTCAATTATGGCTTGGTGGCTGTTTTTGCGACTGGTGGTGTCGGCATCCATCCGCAAAACTTTGGCTTCTGGAAATTCGTCTGACAAATACTCCTCTATCTTTTGCGTGCCGACCCCAAAATATTTAATGTATATGGAACCGCACATAGGGCAATTTTTGGGGTTTTGTATGGTTACGGAGCAGTAATGGCAGGATAATTTCCCGCTGTACATATGATATGTAAAATTTACACTGCAATTTTGACAAGCCATTACGTGACCGCAACTTCGGCAAGACACAAAAGTGGAATGACCCCGCCGATTTATAAACAAGATGGCTTGTTTGCCATCTGCCAATGTTTGCTTTAGTGAGGCGTACAAAACCGCTGAAAATATGGACTTGTTGCCCGAAGCCAACTCTGTCCGCATATCGGCAACTTGAGTATAAATAGGCAATTTGTTTACACGGTTTTGTAGGGTGATAAGCTCAAATTCGCCAGCTTCTGCACGGTGGTAAGTGGAAATATTTGGTGTTGCTGAACCGCATACCAGCAATGCTCCTGTCAATTCTGCCAGCTTTTCCGCCACTTCCAAAGTGTCGTATTTCGGGGCTTGGTCGGATTTATAGGTGTTCTCATGTTCCTCGTCAATGATGATAACGCCAAGGTTATCAAATGGCGTAAACAGTGCAGACCGTGGACCGATGATAACAGAAATTTCCCTATCCCTTGCTTTTTTCCACTGGTCAAAACGCTCGCCTAGGGACAGTCGGCTATGGGTTGCCGTTACCTCGTCCCCAAAACGTGCTGTAAAAGCAGCGATTGTCTGTGGTGTCAAGGAAATTTCTGGCACAAGCACAATGGCTTGTTTGCCCTCGTCCAAAGCCCGCTGAATGGTGCGGATATACAGTTCTGTTTTACCGCTACCTGTAACACCTTGGATAAGTACGGGTTTTGTGGCATGGTTAAGCCGTTCCATGGCGGTGGTTTGTTCGTCTGTCAGTTGAAATTCTTTGTGTGTGTCAGGTGTTTGCACTACGTTACGCCGAATTTCTACCCTCTCAATCCGCACCAAACCCTTGGTTTCAAGGGTTTTGATAGGGGATGCAGAAACTTGTAAAAAATGCTGAATGTCCACCATAGGAGCGGATTGATTTTCCATCAAAAATGTCAGTACCCTTGCTTGTTGCCCGCCTTTTTCGGCAATCTTCTCACGCTGTTCGTCAAAATCTGGTGCGTCATCCACAAGAGTCGCTGTGTTAATCCGCAGGGTGTAGTCCTTTACCTCGTAAATATGACGCATTTCCAGCTTACTTTCGTCAGCAAGCCCCCGCACAACGGCTTGCCCACTTTGCCCAAAATTCTCTACAAGTTCCCGCTGACTGACTGACACGTGTTCTGCTATATATTCCCATATTTGTTTTTTCTTGCCACGAAGTCCAGTTGCTGATGAACCCGATACAATTTCAACAATATAGTCGTTTTTAAGCCCAATGCCTGTGGGCATTATCATTCGCAAACAAACCGCCAGCGGTGTTGAGTATTTATCCGCTAGCCATTCAGCCAACTTGATAAATGTAGGGCTAAAAATCGGAAAGTCGTCTAGCATTTCGGTGATGGGCTTTACTTTTGCGGGGTCAAAGTCGGGCTGGTGGGTCAAACCCACCACAAAACCCTCCACGCTTCGGCTTTTACCAAATGGCACAAGCACACGACAACCAACAGCAACTCTCTCGATAATTTCTGCGGGTATGGCATAGTCAAAAGCCTTGTCGCCCGCCTTGCCAGCGGCAACCACCACCTTGGCAAAGCCGAAATTATTCATCCGACTTAATTTCGTCATCCCCTAGGATATAATCGTCATCGTCATCTTCGTATAATTCGGCATCATTATCAGCTACAAACTCATCATCGCTGTCAAATTCCTTGGGTTCAAACCCTCCCATTTCACGTTCATCCATAACAAAACCATCATCAATAAGTGTTGGAAAACTTGGTATAATTACTGGGACAATGGTATCCCAAGCTTCCGCCCCCTCTTTAGGCACAATTTTAACATGACCCAAAGCCAATTCATTAACGGCAACGGTAATTGCCTTGTCGGTGCTAATGCCCCTAATTTCCGTTTCTGCCCCTGCAACAATTTGTCTAGCACGTTTTGCCGCCGCCGTTACGATTGAATAACGGCTGGTGATTTTGCTGTCCACATCAGCATCCTTGTTTAATGCTGTAATTAAGCTACTATAAGATGGTTTAAGCATTTTGCCTCCTAAAAATTTATCTATATTTTTTAATAATTTCGCCCACAATGCTCTCGTTTTGGTCAACGCCAGGGTCTTGATTTATCATTGCCACAATACATTCTTGGTTCTTGGTGTCAACACGCAGTTTACACTGCATCCCTACGCCCCAACCTTGGGAAACAAAGACGTTTTCGCCCAGAAACACAGCAAGTCCCATCCATTCTTCACAGCCATAGGGCTGATATAACAGCGGTTCTACATTCATGGCGATTTTTGCAAGCTCTGTTGGAGTGGACCATAACCCAGCACCCTCTGCATTGGGGTAAACCTTACGTATTTCTGGGACGACTTTGCCGTGTTTATCATGCCCGACGGCACATTCGTCTAGTGTCACACCCTCTGGGAGATCATCCCAAAAGAAAGTACGTTTCAAACCTAGAGGGTCAAAAACCAACCTCTGGGCGATTTGGGGGATGGTTTCGCCTGTGGCTTCCTCCACAACCCTAGCCACATGGTCGTACCCTAAATCGGAATATTCGCATACGGTTTCTGGCGGAAATTTTATGCCACCAGACTCGTCACAATAGCCACCTTGGTGGGCAAGTAGGTTGGCAAGGGTGACGCCGCCGCCTAAATCCTTGTACAAATCCACCTTGCCAGCTTGTGACAGACGCACAACACACATAGCCGTCACCATTTTACTGATGGAACAGGCATGAAACATGGAATTGTCTTCCACAGTTTTATCAGTGCCAGCTTCCAAAACCCCATATGTGTTACTGACAGTAAGACCGCTTTTGATATAAGCAAAACTTAACCCAGGGAGATTAAAGTGCTTCATGCGTTCAACGATATTCATATTTCATCCCCCTCCATATTATCACCATAAAAGGTCTCAATTTTACATTGGTTGCGATGTGGCTTCATTTTCTCTGCCTTAACAACCATATGTATGTCCTGCATCGCCTGCTCTATGTCATCATTTACAACCAAATAGTCATACTTTTCAAGCTCTACCATTTCTTCTCTGGCACGGCGGGTGCGACGTTCAATTTCATCTTCGCACTCCGTACCACGCTCAATCAACCTTTGGCGAAGGTCTGCAAAGGTTGGTGGCATAAGAAAAACCAATATGGCATCAGGATATTTTTTCTTTACTTGCAAAGCCCCAACGACTTCAATTTCAAGCACCACCGTCTGCCCTTCGTCAATTTTTGATTCTACATATGAAATTGGCGTGCCATAATAATTTCCGCTAAAGGTGGCGTGTTCCAAAAATCCATCATTATCACGGATTTCCATGAAATTTTCTTTGGTGCAAAAAATATAATCCACCCCATGCACCTCGCCTGGGCGTGGGTCACGGGTTGTCATGGACACGGAAAGAGCGAAGTTATCACATGGAATAAGTTTTTTCGTAACAGTACCTTTGCCGCTACCGCTGGGGCCTGAAATTATCAGTAGCTGACCTTTTTCCGTTCCCAAGGGCATTTCGCCCACCTCCTTAGTAAATTATGAATTACGAGTTACGAATTAAAGGCGTTGTGCTATGGTTTCTGGGAGTAAGGATGATAGGACTATGTAATTGCTATTGGTGAAAATAACCGTGCGGGTGCGTCGCCCTGCTGTGGCATCTACGATGATGCCTTTTTCTCGCCCTTCTTGTACCATTCGTTTTATGGGGGCAGCGTCTGGGCTGACCATGGACACGATTTTTTCGGACATTACCATGTTGCCAAAGCCGATGTTTATAGGCTTATTCAATGTTCTGCACCTGCTCCCTAATTTTTTCCACTTCGCTTTTTAGCTCAATTACAATTTTGGATAGGTCTGCAAAATTCGCCTTGCTACCCATGGTGTTGGCTTCCCTTGCCATTTCTTGGGTTACAAAGTCTAGTTTGCGACCGATTGCCCCATCCTCGTCCAAAACGTCAACAAACTGCACTAAATGGGACTTCATGCGGGTAATTTCTTCGTTGATGTCGGTTTTGTCAGCGAAATGTGCCACTTCGTTCAAAAAGCGGGTTTCGTCGACTGCTATAGTTGCCAAGGCTTCTTCCATGCGTTTTTTAAGGCGTTCTCTCTGATATTCCACCACTTTCGGGGCTTCTTTCTCCACAATGGCTAAAGTTTTACGCAAATTTTCGATGCGAGCCAAAAAGTCCGCTTTTAACGCCTGCCCTTCAGCTTTACGCATTGCAAGAAAATTTGACAAAGCCCCATCTGCGGCGATTTTAAGACCTTCCCAAAGCCCGTCCGATTGTTTGTCGGGGCTTTCACGGTCGATTTCTATCACGTCTGGAAAACGTGCAATTAAATTTAATAAAGTGCTATCTGGCACATCTTTTGCAAATTCGTCAGAAATTTGCTTCAAAATTTTGTGGTAAGTCCCTGCAATTTCTGGGTTGTAGCGAATTCTGCCAGCACCGTCAGAGCTTGACGAAAAATTGACATAAACATCCACCCGCCCACGAGAAATTTGACGCAAAAAGTTTTTGCGCAACCTATCCTCAAATTGATTAAAGGGTCTTGGCAACCTAAAACTCATCTCACAAAATTTGTTATTAACCGCCCGTATTTCCACAGAAATTTTGGCGGAAGCGTCTTCAAAAACGCCTTTTCCGTACCCTGTCATGCTTCTTATCATGGCATCCTCCGTACATTTACTATAATCTAGTATTATACCATATTGATAAACTGTTTGCAACCCCCTTGACACAACCTTTTTGATGTGATATGCTTTAGCCATGAATAAATCAGAGCGTGAGGTGGCATTTGCCACATTAAAAGAAATATTGGATGGCGACGCATATACCAATGTGGCTTTGCGTCGTGTTTTGGCGACCCAAGCACATCTAAATCCCACACAGCGGGCATTTGTGACGGAACTTGTGTCGGGGGTTATGCGTAATTTGTTGCTTTTGGACCATACGATTTCGGCGTTTTCTAAAACGCCCATAAACCGCATGAAACCAGTGATTTTGCACATTTTGCGTATGTCGGTGTACCAAATTAAGTTTATGAGCAAAGTGCCGACCCATTCCGCTTGTGATGAGGCTGTCAAGATGGCTAAAAAGGTGGGTTTGGGTGGTTTGTCGGGGTTTGTTAATGGGGTTTTGCGGAATGTTGCCAGAAGTGAGGGCTTGCCTCCCCTACCCTGTGAAAAGACTGATTTGACAGCACATTTGTCTGTCAAGCATTCCACGCAACCGTGGATTGTACAGCATTTTTTGGATGAGTTGGGGGCGGATGATACGAAAGTGATGTTGGAGAATGTGGGCAACCCGCCAAAAATCACTGTTTGCGTCAACACGAATAAAACCACTGTGGGGGATTTGACCCAAATTTTGGAAGCGGAAGGGGTTACAGTTGCCCCCGCCACGCTTCCTAATATGCTGACCCTTTCAAAAACCGCTGATATTGCGGGTCTGCCTTCATTTAAGCAGGGTTTGTATCATGTGATGGATGAAGCGGCTGCACTTGCCATTCGATGTGTGAAGCCCTCTCCGAATGCCCAAATTATCGACCTTTGTGCCGCACCTGGTGGCAAGTCATTTTTATCTGCATACTTGGCGGGGCAGACCGCTAAAATTTTGGCTTGTGATGTACATGACCACAAAATCAAGCTTTTGCAAGATGGAGCGAAACGATTGGGCATAGAAAATTTTACAGCGGAGCAAGTGGACGCACGCAAACACCGCCCAGAGCTTGTAAACACGGCAGATTTGCTAATTTTGGATATGCCCTGCTCTGGTCTTGGCACATTACGCCGAAAGCCCGATATAAAACTAAACAAGCAACCCGAAAGCATTGCGGATTTGGCTGATTTGTCCCGTGAAATTGTGACGGCAAGCTGGCGGTATGTAAAAGTTGGCGGTAAAATTTTGTTTAGCACCTGCACCATTGCAAATGCCGAAAATATCGACAATTTTAAGTGGATGCTAGAAAACTTCCCATTAAAACCTGTGGACATAAGCCCAAACCTCCCAGCGGAGATAGATTTTGCCACGGCAAAACAGGGTTACATACAGCTTTTGCCCCAAAACCTAAACACAGACGGCTTTTTCATCGCCGTTTTGGAAAGAGTGGAATAATGATAAAAATTGACATAAGAAGTGCCGACCTGCCCGCACTAGAAGCTTTAGTACAACAACTTGGTGAAAAAAAGTTCCGTGCCTCCCAAATTTTTGAGTGGATACATGGTAAATTTGCAGAAAGCTTTGACACCATGACAAATCTACCCCAGCAATTTAGGGATAGATTGGCAGACCATGCCTATTTTTCCAAAGTAGAAATTATACAAACCCAAATTTCTAAAGATTCGACAAAAAAATTCTTGTTTATGCTGGAAAGTTGTGGTATGATAGAAGATGAGAATAATTCTGTGGTTGTGGAAGCTGTGCTAATGTCCTACAAACATGGTCTTTCTCTTTGTATTTCCTCCCAAGCGGGTTGCCTTATGGGTTGCGATTTTTGTGCATCTGGCATCCATGGTCTTCAGCGGAATTTAACTGCTGGCGAAATTGTTGCCCAGTTGTATAAAATTGCTGGTTTGGAAGGGCAACGCATCTCCAATTTGGTGCTTATGGGGGTTGGCGAACCGCTGGATAATTATGAAAATGTGTTGTCAGCCATTCGTTTGTTAAACCACGAAAAGGGTGTGAATTTGGGGCAGAGACATATTACCCTGTCTACTTGTGGTTTGATTGATGGGATGGAGCGTCTTTCTAAAGAGGATTTGCAAATCAACCTTGCGGTGTCCCTTCACGCACCTAACAACCAAATCCGCAGAAAATTAATGCCAGTCGCCCGCAGTTACGACATGGAAGACCTTTTAACAGCTTGCAAACAATATTCCAAAAACGGTCGCCGTATCACATTTGAGTATATAATGATTGATGGGGTAAACGACAGCCTAGGCAACGCACAGGAGCTGGCAAGGCGTATAAAGCCAATAAATTGCCATGTAAACCTAATTTTAGCAAATAAAGTACCAGAAAAAGGATACGATAAAAGTAAAGACCGCAATTTAACAGCTTTTAAGGACGCTTTAGATGGGGCTGGTATCCCTGTAAGCATTCGCAGGGAGCTGGGGCAGGACATTGATGCCGCTTGCGGACAATTAAGAAACATACACAACAGCTAACTAAATAACGAGGTAAAATTGTGAGTGACAAACAACTACTTGCCGCTGGGGCAACCCATGTGGGTCAAATGCGAAAAGAAAATCAAGACAGCCTAATGGTGAATGTTACGGGTTTTGCAACGCTTCCCAACCTTTTCATCGTGGCGGACGGACTTGGTGGGCATAATGCTGGTTCAATTGCAAGCATTGGTGCCATCCAGTCTTTTTGTGATTTTCTTGATGGTGTTGGCGGACTTATGTCTTATTCGGATTTAATGGCAGATGCCCTAAACCATGCCAACACACAAATTAACAACAAAGCCACAACCAACGCAGAATACACAGGTATGGGTACAACATTTACATCCGCCACTGTTGTTGACGGCTTTCTTTACTTCGCCCATGTGGGCGACAGTCGCATTTATGTAATAAAAAATGAAATAATGGAACAAATAACCACCGACCATTCGTCTAGTGTTGTAGAGATGGTGGCAGACGGCTTGGTTACAGAGGCGGAGGCAAGGAATTATCCCGAAAAAGTGCTGACACGTGCCGTAGGGACGGATTTTACAGTGGAAGTGGATAAGGGAAAGCTGGATTTAACAGACGTAACCCATATTTTGCTATGTAGTGACGGCTTGACCAATATGGTTTTTGAAAACAATATACTAGAAATTATCAAAACAAATACTGACCCAGAAAATATAGCGAAACAACTGATAGATGCCGCCAATACGGCAGGGGGAACGGATAACATTACCGCAATTGTGATTAAATTGTAAAGGTGGGATGAATGTGATGTTGCAAATAGGTCGGGTTATATCCGACAGATACCAGATATTAGAACAAATTGGCTCGGGTGGGATGTCTGTGGTTTATCGTGCCTTGGACACCAACCTCCAGCGGGATGTTACTTTCAAAGTCCTGCGGGAGGAGTATGCCATAGATGCGTCTTTTGTGGCACGTTTTGGCATCGAGGCGCGTTCTGTGGCCAGTCTTAACCATCCAAATATTGTAAAAGCCTATGATGCTGGGGAAGATGAGGGCATCAGATATATCGTAATGGAATATGTGCCAGGCAAAACCCTAAAGGAGCTGATTGTGGAGCGTGCGCCTTTCAAAAGCGAGGTTATGCTTGGGGTTGTTTCGCAAATTGCCGCAGCCCTTGCCCACGCCCATGAAAACGGAATTATCCATAAAGATGTTAAGCCCCAGAATATTTTGGTAAGCCCTGATGGGGATGTTAAGGTGACGGACTTTGGCATCGCTGACTCTAAAAATGCCATTAAGATTGTGGATGCGGATTCTACCATGGGTTCTGTACACTATATCAGCCCAGAAATTGCTTGCAATGACCCAGCAGATGCCCGAAGTGACTTATATTCGCTGGGTATCACCATGTATGAAATGATGACAAATCAACTTCCCTTCGACAGTGGCAATGCCGACGATATTCCTAAAATGCACGTGGAAATGCCTCTACCCAATATAATGAAAAAAAATCAAGAGGTTTTGCCCCTTGTGCGGGAGATTATCACGAAGCTTACTAATAAATATCCCCACCAACGCTATCAATCTGCCAACTCTCTGCAAAATGACATTCAGAGAGCTATTTTGGAATGCGGAAAATACCGTGAATATCAAAAGGGTAGCGGAGAGCCTAAGTATTTGCCACCAGTTGACGAATTGCCTTCTTCTCCACCACCAAAACGCAGACCAGATAGAGGTTCTAAAAAGCCCGAAGATGTTAAGCGGGAGCGTATACTTTTGGCGGGTGGCATTGTTGTGGCAGTCCTTGTTTTGACGGGGATAGTTTTTGGTGCAATCGCATTAATCAACCTGTTTAGTAATGGTGATGATAATGGTTATGTTATTCCGCCAACCCTTGAGGGTCGCCATGTGGACGAGGTTCGTATTGAAATGGATGCCCTTGGTTTGTATTTGGAAGTTGCCATGGAAGAATATCATGAATATTTGGCACAGGGTTATATAATACGCTCTAATGTAACCGTGGAGGGGCAGTTGGCTGTGGGTACGACCATACAAGTTGCCGTAAGCCTTGGTGAAGAAGGCGGCGAGCGGATAGAAGTGCCAGACATTACTGGTCTACACATTTCGCAGGCGGCACAAATTGTGCTGGATATGCCTGTTTATATTGTTCAGCGTGACCCAGTTTTCAGTGAAACTGTGCAGGAAAACCATATTGTTAGCCAAGACCCAGAACCAGGCACAATGGTTGCTTCTGGTGCTAATATCTATATTGTGTATAGCATGGGTGCGGTGCAACAACTGGCAACCGTTCCCAATTTGCAAGGCATGACGGAGACCACCGCACGCACCAGCATTTTGTCTGCGGGGCTTAATGTGGGTCTTATTACGGTGGAGGAAAGCGAAACCGTGCAACGTGGGCAGGTTATTAGCCAGTCTATTCCGCCACATCAACAGCGTCCACTTGGCACGGCAATTGACTTTGTTATTTCTGATGGGATTTTGGAAGTGCAACAAACGCCAGAACAACCTCCTGCCGAACAACCGCCAGTTACCCAACCTCCCGCAGATGATGAAGATGAGGATGAGGAAGTTCCGCCACCGCCACCAGCGGATGACGATGATGAAGATGATGATGACGTGCCACCACCGCCAACAATCTCCAGCCGTGGTATGTCCATGACACCTGTTTTGACTGATGGTGTTTCGTATAACCTGACCCTTGCACGTCGCTTGCCAAACGGCACTCTTAGTATTGTAGAAACACGGCAAATGACTAGTGCAGACTTGCCTTGGAACGTGACTGTACAAGGTTATGGCACAATGGAATTTGTTTTGCTGATAAACAATTTAGAAGTTTCATCTGAGGAGGTTAATTTTGATTAGCCCACATTTGACTGGGCGTATCATTAGGGGGGTTGGCGGTAATTATACCGTTGTCACCCCTGATGGACGGCAGTTTGTGTGTCAGGCACGTGGGTTATTCCGAAAACACGAAATAACTCCCCTTGTGGGGGATATGGTAGAAATTTCTAATGTGGATGAAAGCCAGCTAACTGGCTACTTGCAGGAGATTTTGCCACGTAGTACGGAGCTTGTACGCCCACGGGTTGCAAATGTTGACCAAGTGATTGTGGTTTGTGCCGTTCGCCCTGTTGTCAACCTGCCAATGCTTGATGCCTTTGTCATAAACTGCGAAATGCAGGGGGTGGATGCTGTTTTGTGCATAAACAAGGTGGATTTGTGTGATGTGCAAAGTTATGCAGAACTTTCCGAGATGTATGGGATGGCGGGTTATAAGACCCTCGCTGTGTCAGCAGAAACAGGTGTTGGACTGGACGGATTGACTGATGTGTTGACGGGCAAAACCACTATTTTTGCGGGACCGTCTGGGGTTGGTAAATCCAGCATATTAAACCGCCTGTACCCTCATTTGGAGTTAGCAACAGGCGGATTAAGCGAAAAAATTGGGCGGGGCAAACATACTACCCGCCACACCCAGCTAATAACCGTGGAAAGGGGTACTTATGTGGTGGATAGCCCGGGTTTTACAAGCATAACCATAGACAAAATTCCTAAAAATGAGCTGGCTGAATATTATCCAGAATTTACGCCATATCTAGGTACTTGCTTTTTTGCCAAATGTACCCATGTACAAGAGCCAGATTGTGCTGTAAAAGAACAAATTGGACAGACCATCCATCCAGCACGTTATCAGCTTTACAAAAACTTCATGGAAGCAACAAAATAATTTATATACCCCCAAGGAACAGGACATACAGTTGTCCTGTTTTCTTTGTTATTATTAAATAAAAACTTAGGATGGTGTGTTATTATGGACACTTTACAAGTAAAAGAAATACTTAAAAGATACTTTGACGCATTCTATGAAGTGAATGTTGATGAACTGTCAACTCTTTTCCATGAAGCCATACGTATATATAGTCATGGCGAAAATGGGGCATTGGAGAGCATCTGCAAAGAAAACTTCATTAAGATTGTAAAAACGTTTAGACCTAATAGTGAAAATCCTGATTTTATTCGTGATGATGAGATATTGGCGATTGACTTCATTAGCGAAGATGTGGCTGTTGCACGGGTGAAGCTTAGGTTTGACAATTATATTTGCACGGATATAGTGAATATGATGCGTTTAGATGGTGTTTGGAGTATTGTCAGCATATTAGATACAAAAGAAGTCATACAACATTAAAACTGGTAGGGGCGGGCATTGCCCGTCCTTTTTATGTGGACGATAGCGTATAGTCCTGGGCATTAGTGCCAGCAGGCATGGGACGGGCAATGCCCGCCCCTACCACGTAAAAAACCCTTGACAAATGCAAGGGGATGAATTATAATGTCGAATAGAAGTATATTTATCTTCTTTCTTAGCAGATTGGGAAAGTGCGTGGGGCAAAAAAGGTTTCGCCACCACCCCACGCACTACATCCAAAATCGCATACACGACCTAGGCATATTATAACAGCCCAAGGTCTATTAGTCAAGCACTAAAAAACCAAACGAGGTGAAAATTTATGCCAGAAGAATTTAACGGTGTACCAGAAAATATGTACTTTTGGATGGTTGATACTGAAATAGCAATCATCCAAAACAGTATCAACAGAATTGAGATTACCTTGGCTTTTCGTTATGCCAAAGAAGAAGACGGTTTGAAAAACATAGAATACCTAAGCGGAAAAGCCACCTTAGATAAATTAAGAGAACAATTGCTTCAAACTTATACAGATTTGCCAGAAACCATATAAAGCGAAGGAGAAATTATGACACACTTAGCCCCATCAATCCTATCAGCCGACTTTACACGCCTTGGCGAAGGTTTTACCGCAATTGCCGAGGGGGGTGCGACCTATGTCCATTTGGACGTAATGGATGGGCATTTTGTCCCAAACATCAGCTTTGGTATCCCTGTGGTGGAGAGTTTGCGGAAGTTTGCGGATAAAAACGGCATAAACATGGTGTTTGATGCCCATTTGATGATTGACAATCCGAAGGAATACATCAAGCCATTTGCAGATGCTGGGGCAGACCTTATAACATTTCATTGCGAAGCCTGCACGAGTGCTGGCGAAGCCGTTGAAATTATCAACTTAATACGTAAAGAGGGCAAGAGGGTAGGTATCGCCATCAACCCAGACACGCCATCGGAAGCCCTAAAAGACCTTTTGCCACAAATCGACATGGCACTTGTTATGTCGGTTGTTCCTGGCTTTGGTGGGCAAGGTTTTATAGAACATACGCTTGACAAAGCCCGAACCATCCGCAAATGGTCTGACGAACAAGGTTTGCCACTGGACATCCAAATGGATGGTGGCGTAAATTTAGACAATATCCAAACCGTGGCTGGTGCTGGTGTCAACATAATTGTTGTTGGTTCTGCCATCTTTGCCCATGAAGATGTGACTGCCAAGACCCGTGAGTTTATCAATTTAATAAGCAAATAATATTGCACCCCTTGTCATATACTGGCAAGGGGTGATTTTATGGGCAAAAGACCCGTTAAGGGCGAGCAGATGCGGCGGGTTTATGGGCTTGCGATGCTGTCGGCGGCGGCTGGCATGATTGTCGCTTGGATTTTTACGCCATTTTCATTTGTGGCGGCGGTTTTTCTGGTTGCTTTGGGATTTTACTTCCTGTTTATGTGAAAAAATGCTACAAAAAGCGGCAAAAAATATTTTGCGGAAAATTTTGAAAATTCTTCTTGACAAAGGTTTCTATTTGTGTTATCATCAGCTTTGTAAGAGATGCAAAGCATCTAAAATATTTTTTGTAACAGTCTAGGAGGACTTTTAACATGAAAAATGGCACCGTAAAATGGTTCAATGCTGAAAAAGGTTTTGGTTTCATCTCTGTCGAGGGCGAAGACGATGTTTTTGTTCACTTCTCTGCTATCATGACTGATGGCTACAAAACTTTGGAAGAAGGACAAGAAGTTGAGTTCGAGGTGGTTGATGGAGCAAAGGGCCCTCAAGCAGCCAATGTTTCTCGCATCTAATTTAATTTAGTTGCACCCATGCTTTTAAGTCCATTAGAACGACATATATGATAATGTTTTTAGATAGTGGTTTATAAGCACAAACAGCCCTGCATGGTACGCCGTGCAGGGCTTTATTAATAAAAATTTCACAATAGAGGAGCGGGATATTATGAAAGCACCACTTGCGACAAAAATCGGCATTATTGGTGGCGGACAACTGGGGAAAATGATGATTTTGGAAGCCAAGAAGATGGGCATGGTTATCAATATTTTAGACCCAGAGGAAAATTGCCCGTCGTCTAGCATTGCTGACTGTCATATTGTCGGGGGACTGAAAGATGCGGACGCAATTAAAAAACTTGCAGAAATTTCCGATGTCGTAACTTATGAGATTGAGCATATAAATGTAGATGCTCTTTTTGAAATTGAAAAAACTGGCAAGCCTGTGTACCCGACCCCAGCCAGCCTAAAAATTATCCAAAATAAGCTAAGCCAGAAAACACGCTTGATTGAGGAGGGTGTGCCGTCTCCTGATTTGTTGGCGGTTGGCAGTCCTGATGATTTGCGTCGGGCTGGTGAGAAGTTTGGTTATCCCATGATGGTTAAGGCGTGCCTTGGCGGTTATGACGGCAAGGGTAATTTCTTGATTAAGTCTGCCGACCAAGCGGAGGAAGCCTTTGAAGCCCTTGGTGGTAATGATTTGATGGTGGAAAGTTTTGTGGACTTTACCATGGAGATTTCTGTGCTTGCCTGCCGTGGGCGTAATGGGGAAATTGCGGTGTATCCTGTTGCCCAAAACGACCATGAAAACGAGGTTTTGAACGAAACCCGTGTGCCTGCAAATATTAGTGCAGAAACTAGCAAACAAGCCATGGATGTTGCCCGCCGTGTTATGGAGATTTTTGAGGGCGTGGGGATGTTTTGCGTGGAAATGTTTGTTTTGAGGGATGGTAGCGTGTCTGTTAATGAGATTGCGCCAAGACCGCATAATAGCGGGCATTATACCATCGAGGCTTGCTCGTCAAGCCAGTTTGACAACCATATCCGTGCCGTGGCGGGTATGCCTTTGGGTGATACCAGCTTGATAAAGCCTGTTGTTATGCGTAATTTGCTGGGTGATGCTGGCGAGGATGGCAGGGCTGTGGTTACGGGTGTTGATGAGGTGCTGGCGATACCTGGGGCTAGGTTGCATATTTACGGCAAGGCAGAGGTTAAGCCTAAGCGTAAGATGGGACATATTACTGTTATTGCTGATACATTGGAGGATGCTGTTAAAAACGGTGAAAAAGCTCATAAGGCGTTGAAGATACTCGGAAAATAAACATGAATGGTAGGGGCGGGCATTGCCCGTCCTATGCCTGCTGGTACGTTTCTTTGGGGCTAACGGTATCGTCTGCATAAGTGGGACGGGCAATGCCCGCCCCTACCATGGGTGGTGTGTTTTGTTCGAATGAATGGATTGGTTGTGTGTTTGTAAGTGGTTATTCGAATAAAAAAGTTTTGAAAATTTTAGGAGGTAAGTGAAATGAGTTTACCAAAGGTTGGAATTATAATGGGTAGCGATTCGGACTTGCCTGTAATGTCTGATGCTGCCGAGATTTTGGCAAAGTTTGGCATTGAATACGAATTAACAGTGGTTTCTGCCCACCGCACCCCTGACCGCATGTACGAATATGCCAAATCCGCTGTAAAGCGGGGCATTGGGGTTATAATTGCTGGGGCTGGCGGTTCTGCCCACTTGCCTGGCATGGTGGCATCTTTGACGCCATTGCCAGTTATTGGCGTACCTGTAAAATCCGCTAATTTAAGCGGGTGGGACAGCCTTTTGTCTATTGTGCAAATGCCACCTGGTATACCAGTGGCTACCGTAGCTATTAACGGAGCAACCAATGCAGGGCTTCTTGCCGCCAAAATATTAGCGACTTGTAATCCTGATTTGCTGGGTAGCGTGTCGGCTTATAGCTATAATTTGGAGAAATCTGTGTTGGATAAGGCGGAGAAATTAGAGGAAATTGGTTTTGAAAAATATTTAGGTGAAATGTCATGAAGACACTAATTCTATATGCTTCCAAAAATGGTGGTACAAAAGAAATTGCCCAGAGAATTGCAAGCCAAATGGACAATGTTACACTTTGCGACCTGAGTGGCGAAATTCCGCAGGTTGAAGGTTTTGATTGTATTGTTGTTGGCAGTTCTGTGTATGCCGCACAAATACGCAAGGAAGCCTTGGCGTTTTTGGCAAAATATGAGGATGTTTTGTACACAAAGCGGGTTGGGTTGTTTTTGTCGGGCATACGTGAAAACCAAGAGTATTGGCAGAAGAATTTTCCGTCCCGTATGTTGGCGGATGCAAAGGCGGCGAAGTTTATGGGCGGTATCTTTGACCCTAAAAGAGCGGGATTGATGGATAGGTTTGTAATGCGGGTCGTGGGCAAAATTAAAACCTACCATAACGATATTGATGATGAGAAGATTTCGGAATTTGTTAACAAGCTGAAATCATAAAGTGGGGGGATTTTATGAAGAAATTACTGAAGATGACCCTGATGCTGATTGTGCTGTTTATCTTGTCGGGTTGCGGTGAAGATGCAGAACAACCTGTGTTTTTGTATGACGACACATATGTGGCTGACTTGCTAGACGAACCTGAGGAGATTTATGAACCAGAACCTCAGCCAGAGCCTGAACCAGAGCCATTACCTGACCCTGTAAATATCCGCATACAGTTTGCGGGAGACATTCTGCTTCATGGTGGTTTGGGGGCAGGCGTTGGCAACAATGTTTTTAACTATCGTCCTTTTATGTGGGCAATTAGACCTTATATCAACGGGGATTTGGCACTGGTAAACATGGAAACCCCTGTGGATGTTTTTGGTAACAACCAAGGCATTGCCACATGGCCTCGTTTTAACGCACCTTTTGAAATTTTGGATGGGCTAATTTATGCTGGTTTTAACCACTTGATTTCTGCTAATAACCATTCTTTTGACAAGGGTTTTGCGGGGGTGGAAGCTACCTTGGCGAATTTTGAGCGGGCGGGCATTGCACAGACGGGTATGTATACTAATGAAGCTGACTTTAATACCCCTAGCATTGTTGATGTGCAGGGCATACAGGTGGGAATTATTGCCTATACAGATTCTGTTAATGGGCTTGAAAGCTTGGTGCCTTACGATGTGCGTCCTTTTGCTGTTCGTCGTTTTCGCTCTCATGTGATGGACGATGTTCCGTATATGGCGGAAGATATTAGGCGTATACGTGAAGCGGGGGCGGATTTGGTCATAATCTCCCTTCACTGGGGTGCGGAATATGTTGACCGTCCCACAAATATGCAGATGGAAATTGCCCGTGGGCTTGTGGACGCTGGGGCGGATATTATCATGGGGCATCATTCCCACACGCCACAACCATTGGAGTGGCATTATCGTGAAGGTGATGGTAGCCGTGGGTTGATAATCTACTCTCTCGGCAACTTTTTGTCAGACCAAATCGCTTTGGGCATCCCTGCCACCCAATACGGTATGCTTGTGACGGCTTATGTGACGAAATGTTATGTATACGGTGTTTCAGTCACTAATGCAAATGTGCTTCCTACGGCATTTGTGCGGGATGCTGGGCGAACCCTTGGCTCTCCCTATAGTATTTTGCCTGTTATAAACGGCGAAGTTCCCGAAAGTGTTGCAAGCGAGAACCTGCGGGCTTGGGGCAGAAGGGCTTACGACCATGTGACAAGGATTGTTGGAGAAGATTTCGTTAATAATACAGTTAACCGAACCCCTTAAAGAGGTGATTTTATGAAGATAACAAAAAGGATAACAGCATTTTGCCTAGCATTGTTGATGATGCTAGGCTTGTTTTACATTGTGGATTTGCCTGTGGGTACGTTAGAAGTTGTGGCACAACCCGCTGCCCCACGTGAAGGCTTTACCCTTGTGCCGACAAGTTTTGGGCATACAGGGGTCGAAACCACCAGCACTTTTGTAATGACAAGTGAGGCGGATGTGTTGCCAAACCTGTCAATTGATGGGCAACCAAAGCCCGATGTGGTTCGCACAGGGGCGGGTGAGTTCTATATAACCCCTGCCCTGCCAATGCGTGCCAACAGTGTGTATATCTTTAGGGTGGTAAGGGATGGAGAACTTGACATAACATGGGCATTCCAAACCAGCAAAAATTTTGAAATTTTGTCCACATTGCCAGCAAACCAAGGGGTTTCTGTGCCTGTTGACATTGGTGTGGAGATTAATTTTTCCCTAGATGGGTTTGCGGATTTGGATGATTATTTTACAATCTACCCACACGTTGAAGGGCGGTTTATTAGGGATGGTGGCCTTGCCATTTTTATGCCAACCAGACCCCTTGCATATGGGCAGGTGTACACCGTCACCATTGACGGAGCGTTAGGGCTTACAGGCATGAACCAAACTCTTGGGCATGAACACGTTTTATCCTTTGAAACCATGCCAGCGGATGGAATGACGGTGCATAATTCCCTGCTATACCCACGTGTACACCTTAGCCACTCTCTTGTAGAATTTCCAACCTTTGAGGTGGCAAGGATTGGTTTTCGTTCACACAGTGGTTCTAATGACAACTACACTTATGTGGACTTTGATGTTTACAGGCTTAATAATACAGAACAGGCAATTGATGCAATAAATCAAATCACTAACTTTCCGAGTTGGTCGCATTTTGCTTGGACTAAAAACCAAGTAAGCACAAGGGGCTTGCAACATGTATTTTCGTTTGATGCTCCAAGCCCAGTGAGCAGATGGGGTACAGCATGGGTTGATTTGCCTGATTTGTTGCCACCAGGTTTTTACTTGATAAACGCCACAATTGGGGATTTTGTTGCCCAAATGGTATTGCAAGTCAGTGACCTTGCTGTACAGGTTGTGGCGGATGATTTGTCTGCCATTGTTTGGGTTAATGATATGACAACTGGTATGCCTGCCACTGGGGCTGGTGTGCTGGATGGGGAAGCTGGCAATTTGTATACCACAGACCAAGATGGTATTGCCGTGATAAGCCGTGGTTTGGACGATGTACGGGGGGACTTTTTGCGTATCACCGCAACGGATGACAAAGAGGTTATTGTAATTACGCCATCCATGCCTAGCTGGGGATGGTCAAGCAATTCTTTGCCCAATGATGATTATTGGACGATTTTACAGTTAGACCGCACTTTGTTTAGTCGCAGGGACACCCTTAATTTCTGGGGTTTTGCCTATGCCCGTGATGCGAATGGTGAGGACACAAGATATTTGACCGCAACCATTGCCCAGAGGGGCAGCATAATGCACCGCCAAGCCGTTGCGGTGGAAAATGGCGGTTTTCATGGGGAAATTACCCTACCAAACCTTGACATTGGCTTTTACAGCCTTACAATTTCTGACGGTGACACAAACATCAGCCAAATATTTTTTAATGTTGATGATTTTGTGTTGCCACCTTATCAGATGCACGTTTCTGCCAACCAAGTAGCCATTTTTGCGGGTGAGGAAGCAACCTTCACCACCAGAGCAGAGTTTTTTGAAGGCACACCAGTGTCAGAGCTTGGGGTTAGTTACCATTTTTCTGGCTGGAACTTGCAAAATAACAACAGTGGACAGGGGCAGACTGGCATTGATGGGGATTTTGTACTGTCCTCTGGGGCGGTGTTGCCTAATGTTGATGCACAGGGTCAGGCAACCCTTCATTTTAGGGCAGAAGCCACCTTGCCAGAGATTGGGCGTACAATCCAGCAGGCATCTGTGCGGGTTTTTATCAATGATATTGATGTGGCTGTTGCTACCAGTCGTGATGGGGCGGATGCTACTGTGTCTGTCAATGTCCATAATATTACTTTGGACAGGTTAAACAACGGTACAAATCGGCATTTCCGTGACTTTTTGTGCGACCCAGTGGCGGGGCAAGTTGTGTCCGCCACCGTATCCCGTGTTTACTGGCAAGCGGAGCGGACGGGGGAGGTTTATGACTTTGTACAACGCAGGGTTGTACCAACATACCGCCACCACCGACGTGAGGAAATTATAGACAACTTCACCTTAACAACGGATGCGGACGGTTACTCCCGTTATGATTTTACAGTGCCAGACCGCCCACGTGAAAGTTATAGGATTAGCCTGACAACCACAGACGGCAACGGACACACCATAGCCCACGACCGTTTTATCGGGCGGGACTGGGATAGCTTCTTTTGGGACGCTGGTAGCAACCAGATGAACCTTTATGTGGAAGGAAGTGAGGAACGCACCAATGGCTACAGTCTTGGGGAAGATGTCAGCCTTGCTGTAAGAAGTGGCGTGACCCCTGTAACGCAGGGCAGAACCCTGTTTGTTATGGTGCAGAACAGCATTTTAACCCATCATGTGGGTGATAATTACTTTAACTTTACTTTTGATGAGGAGCATTTGCCAAATGTGGGTATACGTGCATTTTACTTTAACGGACATACCTATTATCACAGTTGGCGTATGCAACACAATTTGCGTTTTAACCACGAGGGACGCAACCTTAACATTGAGGTTGTGGCTGATGCGGAAAGTTACAGACCAAGTGGCACGGCAACCCTTACCATCACCACCACGGACAATGAGGGCAACCCACGCCCTGCCAATGTGAATATTTCGCTGGTGGATGAGGCTTTGTTTGCCCTGCGGGATTACACTGTGGACACTCTGTCGGCTTTGTATAGGATGGTCAACACAAATTTGCGTTTTACCCGTGCCACGCATCGCACATTTGTCAGTGAGGGTATCCAAGAGGATGCAGAATTATTAGAATTGCGTCAAGAAATGGGTCTGTCGGATGAAATGTCTACTATGGCACCAACCGCCTCTATGGATGTGGCGAGTGAAGCTGCTGAGGAAACCCACCTTCGCCAAACCTTTGAAGAAACCGCTCTTTTCCTATCAACCACAACAGATGAGCGGGGCATTGCAACAATCATTTTCCAATTGCCTGACAATATAACTTCTTGGCGTGTGACGGCATCGGCTTTCACCAGCGATTTTTATGCTGGCAACCAAGTTGATAATCTAATCGTGACACAACCAATGTTTGTGCATTACACCTTGGGCAGTACGTTTTTGGTGGGTGATATGCCGTGGGTCGGGCTTAACGCCTTCGGCACAAGCTTTGACGGAAGCGAAACCGTGGAATTTAGGGTCTGGAATGAGGATACGCCAGAAATCGTCCACACGGCTACGGCAAGTCCCTTTGAACGCATCAACATACCCCTTGCACCAAAAACCAGCGAGGGGGATGGGGCAATTATTATCCACGCCACCGCCAGCAATGGCTTTAGCGACGCTGTTCGTCACGCTTACACCGTGGTTGCTTCTCACAGGCTGGTGGACACCGCTTTGTTTTATGACGTGACGGTGGACACGGTTTTTGCCATGGGTACAGACGGCATGGCAAGCATCACATTTGCAGACCACGGTCGTGGGCAGTTTTTGCATCAGCTTATGGGTATGCGTTTTGCCCGTGGCGACCGTTTGGAAGGGCTTGTAATGGCAAGGGAAGCGAACCGTATTATTGAGGAAAACTTCCCAGACACACATCTGCGTGCCGTACCCAGCTTTGACCCAAGCATCTACCAACGCCCTGACGGCGGGCTTGCCATGTTGCCATTTGCTGACAGCAACCTTGCCACCACCATAGCCATGATGCCCTTTGTTATGGATGATATAAACTTACACGCCCTTCGCACTTATCTTTATAATATCGCCTATGGCGAGCGGGGCGAGAACAAAATGCTGGCTTTATACGGTCTTGCCATGTTGCGTCATCCCGTTTTGCTGGATTTGGAGCGTTACTTGCTTCTGGATGGTCTGTCCGTTGTGGATTTGGCATACATTGCCCTTGGTTTTGTCGCTTTAGGGGAAACCACCGCCGCATCCGCCATTTACAATGACCGCATTTTGCCACATATACAAGCCATTGCCCCGTTTTATCGGGTTTACACAGGTACTACCCATGCTGATATTGTGGAAGCCACGTCTGTCGTGTCCTTGCTTGCGTCACAACTTGGCAAACCAGAGCGGTTTGGGCTTCATAATTATTCCGTAAACAACCAGCCCCACCACTTCCAAACAGACCCCATGCCAAACGCCATAAACCGCCTGACCTTTATAGCCAACGAAATAGACCGCTTGGACGACACCTCGGCTTCCATCACCTACACCCTTTTCGGGCAGGAGTTTACAAGAAACCTAACAGGCAGGCATGGCTTTACCCTGCGTTTGCCAGCCGAGAACTTACACCACTTTAACCTAACAGATGTACAAGGTAGTGTTGGGGCTGTTTCCATCCACCGTGTACCGCTGGAGGACATTGACACCACTGACAACAACATCACCATAATACGAGAGTTTTTTGTGGCTGGCACTGATTACCCAACCACCACGTTTAACCAAGACGACTTGGTGCGGGTGGTTATCACCGTAACCCATGCTGGTACTGACGTACACGGCTCGTATCAGATAACCGACTTTTTGCCAGCGGGTCTGGCTCATGTACCAAATTCTGCACGTTTACCAGTTAGAACCACGGGTTGGTGGCGTGCCACGGCACAAGGGCGAACTGTTAGCTTTTTCCACCATAACTCTCGTTTTGACGAAGGGCGTACCCGCACTTATGTCTATTACGCACGTATTATTGGCACTGGTACATTTACTGCCGAAGGCACAATGTTACAAAGCTTAACCGCCAGCAATTATATAGCCATAGGCGAAAGCACCACAATAACTATTTTGGATTAAACGCAACCAGATAACATCGATTTACGATTTTGTACAATTGATGACAACAACCGTGGGATTGGACGGTATCGTCTGTCGGACAAGGACGGGCAATGCCCGCCCCTACCATGATTGTCATTCATCCCGTACGTGGGTGGTGACTTTGCATTGGTAGGGGCGGGCATTGCCCGTCCTTGTTCGATGGACGATACCGTAAAAACATAAAAAACACCCTTCAATTAACTTGAACGGGTGTTTTTTATGTTTTTCTGCAAAAAACTCTTGACAGGAACAAAGTTTTGCATTATACTGGAAATAGTCACACCAAAATTGAATAGGGGTACTGTAAAGTGTGCTTGCCTGATTTCTTTGCGAGAACGTACAGGCAAGCACCACCACAGCCCCAAAACAGGACCTAGGGACAATTATACCCCACCTTAGGTCTTCTTGTCAAGCAAATCTTGCTTGACTAATCAAAAGGGGATACATAAGGAGGAATGTCCAAATGGCAAAAGAAACTCGTGATTTTGGTACAAGAAAGATTGATGAATTAGGTAGAGTTGTTATACCTAAAGAAATCAAAGTATCCCTAGGTTTAATAGAAGGCACAAGCCTTAAAGTAACACTTCAAAACGAAAAAATCATCCTCGAAAAAGCAGACCCACCTTGTGAAAAATGTGGGCGTTAGACTTAAAAGGAGGATGATACAACAATGAACATAAAAACAATCTATGAAAAAGAACAAGAATTTGTCGCTGTAAAAAAACTTACTCCCCTAAGACGAATTTTAATTTGTAAAGAGCTAGGTCTAAAAACAACAATGGAGCCTTATCGTGATGATGAGGAAGTATCTGAAAAAACAAAAAAACCTTGCCCGACTTGCGGGCGTTAGGTAGGGGCGGGCATTGCCCGTCCTTTTTTATATGCTTACTTCCAAAGCGGTTTTTGTTTCGTTGGATAGGAAAGCTGCTTCTATCACTTTCATAACCCGCAGGGCTTGCTCTGGGGTTATTTTGAGTTCCGCCGAACCTTCAATCGCATCAAAGAATTGGTTGTAGACGGCTTCCAGACCTTTGTTTTGAACCCAGTCCATGGTGCTAGAAATTTCGATGGTTTGGGTGGAATTTGCACTTCGGGGCGACATGGTTTTGCTTGGACCTGCCTTTGTGGGGGCAATTTCCTCGTCCCAAGTATCTTCTTTGTGTGTGCAACGGATAATTTTGCCTGTGCAATCCCAGTCGTCGATTTGTAGCGTGCCTTCTTTGCCTAGCACATACCATCGTGGCTGGGGGATGAGGTTGTTTGTGCCAACTTCTATTTGGGCGGTCAGTCCGCTTTCAAAGGTTAGGATTAGCTTGAAATTGTCGTCCACCGTGTCATAATGGATGTTGTACATTTTGCAAAATACATTTGTGACTTTTTCGCTTGTCATGTGCAGGATTTGGTCGATAAGATGCACGCCCCAATCCAACATCATGCCACCGCCTAGGGATTTGGTGGTGCGCCAGCCCTTGGGGATGCCACGAGAGCCATGGGTGCGGGATTGTATGTCGTAAATATCCCCGAGTATACCTTTTTCCACGCTCTCTTTCATTAGCAAAAAATCTCTGTCCCTTCTGCGGTTTTGGTTTATGGTAAAGATTTTGTTGTGCTTTTCAGCGACATACATTACTTCTTTCAATTCAGCGGATGTGATAGTTGCGGGCTTTTCGCAAATGACGTGCTTGCCAGCCATAATGGCGTTTATTGAATGTTCTCCGTGTACATCGTTTGTGGAGGCGACAATAACAATGTCAATTTCTGGGTCGTCAAAAAACGCTTGGGCATCGGGGTATGTTACCAGACCTAAACTTTCAGCAAATTCAATTCTTTTGGGGTTTATATCGAATACACCTTTAACTCTCGCTTTTGGGTGGGATGACACCGCCAAGAAATGTTGATGCCCCATGCCACCAAAGCCGATAATACCTATGTTATACATTCAATATCCCTTTCAGAAACTCAATCGCCTTTTCTAATCCTTCTAGGGGCTGAAAAAGTGCGTCGCTATGCTCAATGCTAATCACGCCATCGTAGCCAGTGGCTTTCAAGGCATCAAAAATACCTTTCCAAGTTTCATGGTCGTTGCCATGCCCAACCGTGCAGAACAGCCATGAGCGTGCCTGCAAATCTCCGTGGTTTTTGGTGTCCAGCACGCCGTTTATACTGCAATTTTCATCGTAAAATTTAATGTCCTTTGCGTGGAAATGATAAATGGCTTCCCCTAGGTGTTTTATGGCAGTGGCTGGGTCAATTCTTTGCCAGAATAGGTGGGATGGGTCAAAATTTGCACCAATCCCCTCGCCCACTGCATCACGAAGCTTTAAGAGGGTTTCGGGGTTGTACACGCAGTGGTTTGGGTGCATTTCCAAAGCAATTTTTGTCACGCCGTGCTGTTTTGCAATCTCTGTGGTTTTTGTCCAGTAGGGAATAAGCACGTCATTCCACTGGTAGTCGAGAATTTCTGCCCACTCGTCTGGGCGGGTGTATGTGACCCAGTTGGGGGTGGTGGAAGCAGGGCAACCAGCAGGACAGCCAGAGAAAGTCACAATCCTGTCAATGTCCAGCATTTGTGCGATTTTTAGGGTGTCTATAAAGTCGTTATGAAACCGCTGTGCTAGAGCCTTGTTTGGGTGTACAGGGTTTCCGTGGCAAGCAAGTGCAGAGATTGCCATGTTATATTTTGCCAGCAAACCCTTCAACTGGCTGACCTTTGCGGGGTTTGCAAGGTAATCGTTTGGGTTAAGGTGTAGGTTTTTGGGGTATCCCCCTGCGCCAACCTCGATTGCCTGTACGCCCAGCCCACTAAGGTATTTTAATGCACCCTCAAAATCCACGGGGTATAGAATGGGGTTCATAACGCCTAATTTCATGTTAAATCCTCCACCAAAGACATGATGGGGTACATTTCGTTATAATGTTTGTGCATAAACATGGCACTGCCCTCGTTATACAGCGTGCTTGCCACAAAGTCAGCTATGGGGGTGATTATTTGTTCGTTTGCACATTGCAGGGGTGGCACTTGGGTAACAATGCCTTTTTCCGTGGCAATTAGGCTGTCATAAGCAAAATTGCAACGGGAAAGTATGGCACATTTTTGGCAGGGGTCAGACGGAACTGTGCCTTTGGTGAAAATTTCCTCTTGCCTGTCAAAATTTATGCCCGTAAAAACATCGCCGATTTGAAAATCTGGGTCGTGGATGTATTTGGAGCTAAAGTACATTTTGCCGTCAGGGGCAACGGAGGGTTGGTTGCGAGCCAGCTTCAGCCTGTCCTGACTGTATTTGTCGCCTTTAAGCAATGATAAAATCTTCATGTCAAAAGCTGATATGTAAAATTTTTCCTCTGCCCGTGTCCATTTGATGTACATTTCCGCCATTTCTTGGTATTGCTGTTTCAAAATCTCCAGATGCTCCTGCGTCCAAGGGGCGGTTTTGCAGTAATTAAGGGAAAGGTGCATATAACGAAAACCTTTGTCGAATAAAAATTTCACAATTTCCGTGCTTCTGTGGGCGGTGGATGGGTCTATGACGCTCATGGCAACCGCATAGGGCTGGTATTTTAGAAGTAGTGCAATTTTTTCTTCCAGCACGTCAAAAGTCCCCCCGCCGTCATTAAAGAAACGGAAGTCGTCTTGGGTTGGACCATCATGGGAGAAGCCCACGGTTAAATTGGCTTCTTTGGACATTTTAAGAAAATCTTCATCCAGCAATGTGCCGTTGGTGGTTATTTTGTAGATGAAATTATGCCCTGTTTTGCGTTTTATGGCTTGGGTATGCTCCACAATGTCGTAAATTAGCTGTTTTTCTAGCAGTGGCTCGCCACCGTAAAAAAGCAAGCCTGTTGTGTCCCCATCCTTCATGGCAAATTCGATTGCCGACTTTGCCACATCCAGCGACATTACCTGTGGTCCACGTGGAACAAAACAATAATAGCAACTTAAATTACAATGGTCGGTTAGATGCAGTGTTAATTGCAAGCCCGCCACCCCCTTTATTCTATAATGCCCTCGTCACGCAAAAGCTCAATAAATTCATTAATCTGCTGGTTTAGGCGTTCTTCCAAAATTGGTCTTGCTTTTTCCCTTTCCCTCCTTGTGGGTCTACCGAAAATGCCATTACCATTTGGATAAACAATTGGCGTGTAAAACGTGCCAACCGTAATATCGGTTTGTTCTGCAAAGCGTATCTCTGCCCAATTCGCTTGGCTGTGTCCCCAGAAAGCAAATCCTCCCCAGCTTGCATCAAAGCCAAGGTAAGAAACGGCGACATTATTTATTTGGTCGAATAAGTCAATTCCAATTTGATTGCTATCAGCAAACCAACGGTCAACTGTGTAGTCTGGCGGAATGTCGCATAATCGTAAACCCGTTTCTTCCAGACGCCTATGAATAATACTAAGAACCTCCTGCTCTGTCATATGTACAACATAATTGGCACTGCCTGACCCACCATGGTGTATCCTCGTAACCAAGTCAAACTCCTGAATACCATGATACCCAACACCATACTCGTTGCAAAGCACTCCGTGTCTGCCAGCACAACCAGCCAGCGTGGACAGTCCTAAAATACCAACACTTGCTACAACAACCACATTTTTTGCCCAGCGGGTGGGTAGCTTTTTCAGTGGTTCTGGGTTTTTGTATATTTCGTCTAAGGTTGGTATTTTCGGGGCTTCGTATTGCTCCATAGGTTTTATGTTCAACTTAGTTTCGTCCATGATAACCTCCAAACTACTGTATGATGCCCTCAGCACGCAAAAGGTTGATAAATTCCTGTATTTGCTGGTTCAAATTGGCTTCGAGGATTGGTCTGGCTTCGGCTTTGGCTTCTGCCTTCTCCTCGTCTGTCGGCTCGTCTGGTGGGGCATATTCCCATTCCCCATCATCATTTTCAAACCAATCACCCATAGCATCCAATGTCTGCGGAAAAAATCCTGGGGTTTCAAATACGCCTACGGTAATATCTGTTTGGCGTGCAAAACCTTCCTCCACTTCTCTCGTAATTCTGTGGATAAATTGGCGGTGGTTGTCCTCCCAGCTTATACGGGAAATTGCCACATTGTTTTCTGCGTCAAACAAATCTAGTTCGATGTTTGGCATCCAAGCATCGCCTTCAAATGCAGCGTAGTCTGGCGGGGTGTCGCAAAAGGTAAGCCCAACGGCTTCCAGTTGCTTGCGGATGATGCCAAGGGCTTCCTGCTCCGTTAAATGCACAACATAATTGGCAGTACCCGACCCGCCATGGTGTATTCTGACAACCAAATCAAATTCTTCATAGCCGTTGTAACCCAAGCCGTAGCCACTGCAATACTCATCTTCGTAAACCTCTTGCTCTGTGGGGTATACAAAATAGGCGGCAGAACCAGCACCGCCATGATGCGGAAAGTCACGCCAGTCATCCAAAGGGCGCGAGAAGCAACCCGATAAGGTTGTCATACCCAAAGCACCTACACTTGCCACAACCACCGCATTTTTTGCCCAGCGGGCAGGTAGTTTCTTTAGTGGCTCTGGGTTTTTGTACACATCTTCCAAAGTGGGTACTTTTGGAGCTTCATAATGCTCCATGGGCGTAATATTAAGCAAATTCTTTTTGTCTTTACTCATAATAAACCTCCTTGTGTTACAGTTGTATTACATTTGACGCAAAAGGCATCTAAAAAGTTCCAAACTTTTCTTTACAAAAAAAGCGACCAATGGTCGCCCCTACGATTAACGCCCGCAAGTGGGGCAAGGTTTTATGGCTTTTAGAACAATTGTACCAACACCAGCTTCTACTTCCAATTTCGAGCCTTCTTTCAGACCCAGAAAGTACGGGATTTCTGCGGGTATGGTAATAGTTCCTGAATTGTTGACTGTTATTTCGTCAAAGGTTCTTTTTTCGATTTCAAATACATTATCTCCAACACAAAACATTTTGACACCTATCCTTTCCTATATCCTTATTGTCGTAAGAAGTGCTTGACAAGAAGACCTAAGGTAGGATATAATATCCCTTAGGCTCTGTAAGTTGGGGTTGGTGCTTGCCTGATAACTTGTTAGGTGTGAAGGCAAGCACCGTTTTATGGGAGAACCCCAGTCAAAAGAATGATTGACCACTTCCAGTATACGACAAAATTTTGGTCGTGTCAAGTATCTTTTTGCAAAAATTACAAATTTCCTGGTAGGGGCGGGCATTGCCCGTCCTATTTATGTTGACGATACCGTACAACCCCAATGCTTGCAAAATATAGAAAAATGTGATATAATGATGGTTAAAAATAATTACTTCGGAGGAAGAAAATGAAAAGGAAGATAGCGTTTCAAAAACTTATTTTGGCTTTTGTGCTGGTGATGGCAGGGGTTGTGGCGACGGCTTGTAATCGCAATGGTGACGGCTATTCGGAAGATGAAATGTCTCCGTCTACAGGGCGAATTTTTATGTATGGGGTAATCCACGGAAATGCTACGTCCTTGGAACGTCAATTGGAGCTTTGGGGCGAGCATTACCACAATGACGGTATGCGACACTTATTTATAGAGACAAGTTATGCGACAGCCCAATTGCTTAACCTTTGGATGACAACGGATGATGGTAATGATGTGATTTTGAACCAGCTTTTTGACGACTGGCACGGCACGGTGTTTCATAATCACGCTGTTTTGGATTTTTACAGGGCTGTTAAAAGGGAATTTCCTGAGACTGTTTTCCATGGGTCGGATGTGGGGCAACAGGATGCCACGACAAGCCAGCGGTTTTTGCAACATTTGACTGATAGTGGACAGCAGGGTAGTGCGGAATATGGTTTGACACGTGAGAATATTGCGCAATTTCAGCGTTTTGAAGATGAGGGTAGTCATTCTGTTCGGGCGTATTATAAGCCGTTAAATTTTATTCGGCAGTTTGATGCTTTGCGAGACCAAGATGTTATGGCGATACATGGTTGGGTTCATGTGGAATTGGGTGATTTTTTGACGTATTGGGGTTTGCCGACTATGACACAGGTTCTGTATGACAGATATGGAGATAATTTGTATATTGTAGATTTGCGGGATTATGCTTTGCAGCGTGAACCGCTTTGGGTGGAAACCATGGACATTGTGGGTTTTGAGCTGGAAGCGGGTTTTTATGGCATGGATGATACTGCATTTAACGACATTGTTATGAGGGAGTTTTGGAGGTTGGAAGAAGGGGCGTATGAACTTTTTGCTGATGCTGTTGTTACGGGTAATGTGTTGAATTTTGATGAATTTCCTATGACGGTTCGGATTGGGCAGGTTGTGGTGCTGGATGTGCATTTTTATGATGGGCATGTAAGTAGGCATTACTATCGTTCTAGTGGTGCTTATTGGAATGGCAGACCAGCCATGCAGGAGTTTGTGCCTTAGGCTGAATGTTGGAGTGCTTCTTTGGGGTTGTGTGGTATCGTTTGTCGAACTGGGACGGGCAATGCCCGCCCCTACCGTAAACACCTTGCCCGCCCCGTCATTGCGAGCGAAGCGAAGCAATCTCCTACTTGCGGACGTGAGATTGCTTCGCTTCGCTCGCAATGACGGGGGGTGAGTGCTTATCCGCAACGAAAAGGGCAACCGATGGTCGCCTTATGTATTATTGTTCCAAAAAGCCTTTCCGTGCCTCTCTTTCCCTATCAGCAATCCTAGCAAATTCTCTGATTATTTCATTTAGTATACCAGCCTTTTCAAAGCTGAATGTGTCCTTGCCTACCACAATAATATGGTCAACCACTTCAACGTCAAGACCACCTAAAAGTCTCATTATTTCTTGGGTTGTGTCCACGTCTGCCTGTGATGGCTTTGGCTTTGCACTGGGGTGGTTGTGTACCAGCACCACCTTGGCACATTTGTAGACGATGGCACGGTCCATAATATTACGCATATAGGGGTTTACGCCAGTTAATCCGCCCTCGGCAATACGGTCTACCGCAAGCAGGTTGTCGGAATTGTCTAAGAACATTACGAAAAAATGCTCATAATGCAAATCTGAACAAAGTGCCTTTGCATACTCTGTCACTACTTTCAAATCTTTAAGCTTTATGCGGTCTGCGTATTTGTCCAATTGGTATCTTCGGGTAAGTTGGGAGATGAAGGATAAAAAGGTTGCGGTGTTTTCTGTCACGCCAGTACGTGTGACTATGGCATCCGCTTTGGATTCAAATAAATTTGCCAGCGAGCCAAATTCTTTTAGCATACTTTTTGCCAATGGCTTAACATCACGGCGGGGCATGATGTAGAAAAGTAAGAGTTCCAGCACCTCGTGGGTGCAAAGACCATCAATACCAACTTTGTTAAATCTATCTCGCAACCTTTGTCTGTGTCCTGTATTGTCGTTTACCAACAATTGCCCCTCCTTTACGCACAAAACATAAGCATTGGCCCAACACCTAGGGCAAACACTAAAATAGCAATTATAGCAATTGTTAAAATTCTTTTTCTACGCTCTCTTTTACTTCTGCTCATCTACTGCACCTCTTTTCTGCGTGATTTTATGGCTTCTCTGTAAAGCAGGAAGTCGTCTAATATGTTTCT
>Ga0123352_10000194_pt1 | contig 73421 bp, 53 predicted proteins | sample TergutLab28metaG_FD_89700 | JGI IMG/M metagenome (GOLD analysis project Ga0123352, IMG submission 89700) | Labiotermes labralis P1 segment gut microbial communities from Petit-Saut dam, French Guiana - Lab288 P1 | ecosystem: Host-associated > Arthropoda: Insects > Digestive system > Gut ... | reverse complement strand
TAACCCTTGCCAAGCTTCTTGGATGGCAGCCTTTGAAGTTTTAGAGGGTCGTTCAAACGTTGGTGCATCACTATTTTTCAAAAATCCAGCAATTGCAAGCAATACGTGGATTTCTAGAAACAGGCAGTTTGCAATGTCTATAGGTAATCATAGTTTTTATTATTAGAACATTCTTAAATTTGTGGGGCGGCCTAAATGTTCGCCCCTACAATACAGGAGGGAAAGCAATGCGTATACGTAAACACAAATGGACGCAGAAAGAGCTACAAATCAACAAAGCCATAGTTCAAGATGGCACTGTACATAAAGGCAAGTGGAATGAATTTTTTGGGAACGATAATCCTATACATATTGAGCTTGGCTCGGGCAAAGGCGGTTTTTTTGCTGAAATGTCTTTGCAGCACCAAGATATTAATTATATAGCTATAGAAAGACAAACAGAGATTATAGTGAGCGGTGCTAGAAAAATTAGAGAATTAAAAGAGCGTGGCTCTGAAGTTGATAACCTTGCTTTTTTAAGGGGTGACGCAAGAGATCTTTTGGATTACTTTGAAGAGGGCGAAATTTGCCAAGTTTTTATTAACTTTTGTGACCCATGGCCAAATCGCAAAAAATGGCATAAACGCAGACTTACGCATCATAGTTTCTTAGAAATATATAGAAAACTTTTGTCTGCAAATGGTGAAATACACTTTAAAACAGACCATACCGAGCTTTTTGAATTTTCGTTAAACGAATTTTCGGATAACAACTGGAAGCTTAAAAATATTTCATTAGACCTTCATAATAGTAACTTTGAAGATAATATTATGACAGAATACGAGCAGAAATTTTTTGAAAAAGGTATGGTTATATATAGGCTAGAAGCTATTTGTTTGAAGGATAAGCTAAAATAAATAAAAGAGCAGCGGTTAGGTTAAAGCATTGTACCGTTGCTTTTTTGTTGCCAAAGCAAGGTTCTAAACATAGAATATAAGTATAATTTTATCAAAGGTAAAGAAGACCCCCGCCTCAAAAATTTGCTTGCAAATTTTAGGCGGCGGGGTGCATCTTTATTTTGGCGGGGGTTCAATCCCCCGCCAAAACACGAATATTTCTGAAAGAAATATTCGTAACCTTGAAGTTTTGGAGTGATTAAAATGCAACATAATTTTACATCTTCAAGAGAAAATGAAGAGGATTTTAACTATTATGCTTTAACAGATGGCATAAGTATGCAAGGTGGTAGACGTCGCCCACCACAAGGGGTAATGCCAACAGTTCCACCAAATTTAAGACCATCTCAACCAACACCAATAACACCAACAATACCAGTACAACCATCAAGGCCACAGCCTCAGCCAATTCCACCAAATGTGAGGCCTCACCCAATGCCAACTGTTCCAGTAAGGCCAACACCACCAAGGCCGCATCCAACCCCGCCACCAAGACCGACACCGCCAAGGCCACACCCGACGCCACCGAGGCCAACACCTCCACCAAGGCCTCATCCAACACCAACTCCAAGACCTCCTCACGGCGGAAACCACAACCACCGTCCAACAACACCCCCACCGAGAATGATTCCGCCAAGGTCGAGTGGATTTGGTGCAGTAGATGGCAGAGCCATTTCAAGATGTATGTTTAGAACGACATACGTATGGCTAAGAAATGGGCGAGAATTTTGGTTTTATCCTGTTTTTGTTGGTGGTAGAAGCGTCGCAGGTTTTAGATGGGATGGATTTAACTGGCGTTATATAGGTTTTGATTTAAACACCATAGACTTTTTTAGCTGTAGATAGGTGATGGTAATGCCATGAATTTTTTTGACAACACAATTTTATCACTACTTTCTTTAGATATTTTTAAGCAGATTTGTGAAAATAACATGATTCCTATAACAAAGCTTAATTTGGTTTTAGGAGTTTTGACAAAAAATGATGTTCCTTTTGACATGTCTTTTGTACCGGGAAACCGAAAGGCCGCGGCATCAATACAGCTCACGGTTCATGTAAATCCAACAACTACGATGGTTTTTGTTATAAATTTAGAGCCTGGGCCTTCGGTTTTTTCGCCAAGTCCTTAAATTATCCTATTGCACGTTTATACTGGTGCATAGCTACACTCACTCGATTTTTCTACACTTTTTGCTTCTGGTTTCGTGGAAAAATTGGTTCGTGGATGTGGTTATGCACCATTGCCTGTTGTAAAAGACGGGCAATTATTGTATACTGTAGATAAGAAAAGGAGTTGTTTTTATGCAAGCAATTAAAAATGTGTTAGTAACAATAGATTTAAACGAATTGCAGAAAAAAGAGATTGAAAATATCATGCCAAACGCAAATTTTACATATAAGCGTACAAATGATGTTTTAGCGGAAGAAGCACAATTGGCAAATATAATATTGGGAAATGTTGCACCTAGTCTAATTGAGGGAAGCACAAACTTAAAATGGCTCCAACTTTACACAGCTGGCTCTGAAAGGTTTCACAGCACGATTCCAAAAGATGCTATTTTAACTAATGCTGTTGGATCCTATGGGCTTGGAATTTCAGAATACTTAATCGGATATACCTTAATGCTTATGAAAAAATTGCATTTATATAGAGATAATCAAAATAAGGCTTTGTGGAGGTCGGAAGGCGAAATTTTGTCGATACAGGGTTCGAAAACGCTTATAATTGGTCTTGGTGATATAGGTTCGGAGTTTGGCAAGCGTATGAAGGCACTTAGCAGCTATGTTATTGGTGTTAAAAGAACGATGACGGAAAAACCAGATTATGTAGATGAACTTTACACAAGTGAGGATGTAGACAAGCTCTTGCCAGAAGCGGATATTATTGCTCTTGCTGTTCCTGACACACAAAACACAAAACACATCATCTCAAAAGAACGCCTTGAAAAGCTTAAAGAAACGGCAATAATCTTAAATGTTGGGCGTGGTTCGGCAATCGATACAGAAGCTCTTTGTGATGCAGTTTTAGAAGGTAAAGTTTTAGGTGCAGCACTTGATGTTACTCACGTAGAGCCGCTTCCATCGGACCATCGTGCGTGGTCAGTCGAAAATATTGTTATAACTCCTCATATTTCGGGCGGATTTAACTTGAAATATACAAGAGATAAAGCGGCGAGTATTATAGTCGAAAATTTTAAGGCTTACGCTAATGGCGAAAAGCTTCAAAATGTTGTAAATCTTGAAATAGGGTATTGATAAAAGGCGATAATCGTACTATAATATAATTATAAAGAAAGGAGAGTTTACATGAATTTTCTTCAAGATATAAAAAACAAAGCTAAGGCTAATAAAAAAACTATTGTTTTGCCTGAAACGGCGGACAAGCGTACGCTTGTAGCGGCTAATCAAATACTTTTAGAAGGGCTTAGTGATTTAATTTTAGTAGGCAATAAAGATAGTATTTTAAAAGATGCTACTGGGCTTGATTTATCGGCAGCTACATTTTTAGACCCTGAAAATTACGAAAAAATGCCAGAATTTGTGGACAAGCTAGTTGAAATGAGAAAATCAAAGGGCATGACGCAAGAAGATGCTGAAAAAACTCTTAAGAATCCGCTTTACTTTGCAGTTATGCTTGTTAATGAGGGCATTGCTGATGGTATGGTTGCCGGTGCGGCACACTCAACGGCAGATGTTTTACGCCCATCCTTACAAATTCTAAAAACTGCACCAGGCACTAAGCTTGTATCATCATTTTTTGTTATGGTTGTGCCTGATTGTGAACTTGGTGAAAACGGTATTTTTGTATTCTCTGATTGTGGGCTTGTGCAAAACCCAACGGCTCAGGAGCTTGCTTCTATTGCAATAAGCTCGGCTAAAAGCTTTGAGCAATTAGTTAAAAAAGAGCCTATTGTTGCTATGCTTTCACATTCTTCTATGGGTTCGGCAAAACATGCTGATATTGATAAGGTGGTTGAGGCTACAAGACTCGCTAAAGAAACGGCCCCAGAAATTAATCTTGATGGCGAATTTCAGCTTGATGCGGCAATTGTGCCTGAAATAGGGAAGGCTAAAGCATCTAATTCTTCGGTTGCAGGCAAAGCGAATGTTTTAATATTCCCTGATTTAGATGCTGGTAATATTGGATATAAACTGGTTCAAAGGCTTGCAAAAGCGGAAGCTTATGGCCCTGTTACACAAGGCATTAGAAAGCCTGTTAATGACCTTTCTCGTGGTTGTAGTGCCGAAGATATTGTTGGCGTTGTTGCAATTACGGCGGTTCAAGCACAAAGTATGTGATGGTTTAATAGCTTCAATACAGATGGGATGCGGGTCAAGCCCACCATGACGAATAGAAGAAATACAAAATACAATTCATAAGGAGAAGATTACAATGAAAATTTTAGTTTTAAACTGCGGAAGTTCGTCTTTAAAATATCAACTTATTGATATGTCGAATGAAAATGTTTTAGCAATTGGTTTGTGCGAAAGAATCGGGATTGACGGAAGGCTCAAGCACGATGGTAAAGGCGACAGATATATATCAAACGACCCAATGCCAGACCATACAGCAGCCGTTTCTATGGTTATTGATGCCTTGGTTGACAAAAATCACGGTGTTATTGATTCTATTGATGAGGTTGTGGCAGTTGGGCACAGAATCGTTCATGGAGGCGAATATTTTAGCAATTCAGTTGTTTTAACAGAAGATGTTAAAAAAGCGATTACGGCTTGTTGCGAGCTTGCTCCGCTTCATAACCCTGCAAACTTAATTGGTATCGAGGCTTGTGAAAAGTTACTTCCGGGCAAACCTCAAGTTGGTGTTTTTGATACAGCTTTCCATCAAACAATGCCAGAAGAGGCATACCTTTATGCAATTCCTTATGAACTATATGACAAATATAAAATTAGAAGATATGGCTTCCATGGTACAAGCCACAAATATGTTTCGGCTAGATGTGCAGAAATGCTTGGTAAACCTATTGAAGATTTGAAAATAATCACTTGCCACCTTGGAAACGGTGCAAGCGTTTGTGCGATTAAAGGCGGCAAATCGGTTGATACTTCTATGGGCTTTACTCCGCTTGAAGGGCTTGCAATGGGCACAAGAAGCGGCGATATAGACCCTGCGGTTATCGCATTTATTTGTGAAAAAGAAGGCTTGTCAGTTAAAGAAGTTGAAAATATGTTAAACAAAGAATCGGGTGTTAAAGGCATTTCTGGCGGGATGAGCGACTTTAGGGATCTTGAAGATGGCCAAAAAGCGGGTAACAAAAAAGCTATTGTAGCACTTGATGTTTTCCATTATAGAGTGGCAAAATATGTTGGTGCGTATGCAGCAGCTATGAACGGTGTTGATGCAGTTGTATTCACGGCAGGAATTGGTGAAAATGGGCCAGAAACTCGTGAAGCAATCTGTGAATACTTAGGATACTTGGGTATTTTTATTGATAAAGACAAAAATAATTGCCGTGGTAAAGAAGTTGTAATTTCTACAGATGATTCTAAGGTTAAGGCTTTTGCTATTCCTACAAACGAAGAGCTTGTTATCGCAAGAGATACAAAGGCATTACTTGCATAATGAGAATTAGAGCTCACCACCTTTTGTGTACTCAAGGATTTCAAGGATATGGTTATGATGAAAACTTTACAAATCATCTTAAAAATATTATAGAAAAGTTTAAAACACAGCCTGATACTACGATACAACTTGTTTCTGAATGGGATGCTATTTGTGTTAAGTGTCCAAATTTGATGGAAGAAAAATGCCAAATGGATGAAACTTCGGATTTACGCATAAAAAAGATGGATAAAAATGTTTTAAAAGCTATAGATGTGCCGCAGAACGCTATTATAAAGTATTCTGCGGCGATAGAAAAAATAAATGATACGTTTAAAAACCGTTCGCAGCTTGAAAATATTTGTGGCAATTGTAGATGGATTGAGGTATGTTTATGGTATCTGTCTTTAAAAATGTAACGAATCAGAGTTTGATACGTGAAAAAGACGGGGTTTTTGTTTATAGATGCGACTTTAGGGGAAAACCTGCCGTTTTAAAGTATTTTGAGAACAAAAGCTATAGGCGAGAAATTTTAAACTATCAAATTCTTAATAAAATAGGTGTTAAAACAATAAAACTCTTAGACTTTTCCGAGAGTTTTATTGTGATGGAAGATGTTAACGCTTCTTTGGTTTGGCGGCTTGGATTGCCAGAAGATTTAGGCGACTTAAATGTAGCTAAAGGTCTTGCAAGTTGGTATTTTGATTTTCATGAAAAAGGATTAAAAGTTGAGGAGCTTTCAAGTTTATACTGCGAGTATGATGAGGTAACCAACGAAAATATTAGGCTTTTGGCCACAAAATTGCCAGAAGTCCAAAAAACTTTTGATTATATAATTTCTAACTACGAAAACCTTGTAAAACTTATAAAAATTCCAGAATACACGCTAACTTATAACGATTTTTATTACACAAATTTTATTGTTAAAAAAGATAAACAAGAAGCATTCATGTTTGATTATAATTTTTTGGGCAAAGGGTTTAGATATTCTGATATTAGAAACGTTTGTAGTTCACTAACTTCTAAGGCGGCAAAGGTTTTTACAGCTGAGTACAACAAGTTGTATTTTGAAAAACATGGTAAAAACAGAGTTGAAGAAGAAGCTTTAGAAAAGCAAATAAACGATGTGATTTCTTGCCTTTTTACGTTAATTAAAGCTTACGAGCGAGATACGTTTCCAAGCTGGGCAAGCGAAGAACGAGAAAAGGCTTTAAACGGGGATTTATTAAAAAATACTAAGAAGCTATTTGGAGGTGCTTAAACTTTGATTAATGAAATAAATTTAAACAATGCAGCAAGTTCTTATAAAAAGCCCGAAAATTCGGTAAATGCGATGGTTGAGTATCTTTTGAAAAATAGCCAGAACAATGCTTTGAGAGGCAGTTCTTTAAATAGCGGTCAAACTGTTATAGAAACTCGCTTAAACCTGTGTAAACTTTTTAATGTAAAAAAGCCTGAGCAAGTTATTTTCACATCCAGTGTAACAATGGCTTTAAACACTGTTATTTGTGGTGCGGTTAAAAAGGGCGATCATGTAATAACTACATCTGTAGAGCATAACGCTGTTTCAAGAGTTTTGCACTTTTTGGAAATGGAAGGTACTATAGAAATTACCTACATACAGTGTTCTGAAGAAGGCTTTTTAAACCCCGAAGATGTTAAGAAAAGCATACGCCAGAATACAAAGCTTATGGTTATGACGCATGCATCAAATGTTATGGGCACTATTTTAGATTATAAAGCTTGTGCAAAAATTTGCAAAGAAAACGGCGTGATGTTTGTTTTGGATGCGGCTCAAACGGCAGGATATTTAGACATAGATTTTGATAATTCTGATATAGATGTTTTAGCGTTTACAGGGCATAAGGCACTTATGGGACCTTGCGGAATTGGCGGTTTTACTTTAACAGAAGAAGCCAATAAAAAAATTAAGCCGTTTGTTTTTGGTGGAACGGGTAGTTTTTCTCAAAGCCTTGAACAGCCCGACTTTTTGCCAGATAAGTTTGAAGCAGGCACGAGCAATATTTTGGGTGTAATTGGTTTAAATGAAAGTATTAAATTTATAAACGATATTGGCCTTTCAGAAATAAGAAGTCATAAAGAAATGCTTACAAAAACTTTTCTTGATGGTCTTAAAAGCTTACCTGTAAAAGTTTATGGACCAATGGACGAAAAAAAACAGGCCCCTGTTGTTTCAATTACAGCTAAGGGGCACGATTTGGCAATTTTAAGCCATAAGTTATATGAAGAATATGGTATAATTACAAGGGCAGGGCTGCATTGTTCACCACTTGCACATAAAACAATTGGTACTTATCCAGAGGGCACGCTAAGATTTAGCTTTGGCTATTTTACTACTCTAGATGAAGTTAAATATGCACTAAAGGCTCTTGGGGAGATTTTAGCTAGATAGTAGTCTATGTTTTGTGGGCGAACAAAGTTCGCCCACACTTATAATTTAGGGGTATGCCCCTTATCCATTGCATTAAACAAAACTTGCAAATTGCGAGGAATAGAAGGCCAATAATCAAGCCCTAATAATTTAATTTTCTTTTTTAATTCTTTTTCAGCATCTTTGTAAGGTGCTCCTGCAAGTATTCGCTCTGTTTCTTCTTGAGTGAAAGAAATCTCTATAATTTCTTGGGTTTCATTCATAGGGCAATTTGCTTGGCACAATAAGCAGCCGTATGGTGTATGGTGTGCCGTTTCTTTTACCCATTCAGGAAAGTCGTCTGTGCTTTCGTTTATTGCTGAGAGGCATTTTTGAATATCTATTAGAAAATTATCTTCTGATATTGCATTAGTAGGGCATTTTTTAGTGCATATAGCACAATTATTACAATTATCAGAAACAATAGGTGCTCTCCACATGTCATTTTCGCAAGGCATTTCTGTTGAAAAAGCCATCAAAGCAAAAGAGCTTCCCATTCCTTTAATATAGCTTATATTATTTTTTTATCTCAACTATTTCAGCTGTATCACTTTTTTATTTTGTCCATAAATCTTCTATATTTACTTGTCGATTTTTTATTAAATTCTATGCCGAAAGTAATCATTATTTCAACTCCTAGATAAAACAAAATGAAATAACTTCGAATTTTTGGATTGTTGTTGTTTTAAGTTATATATAACTCATCATAATTAGTATGCTTTGAGGATAACTCGTCAAAGTATGCCGGCCTAATATAATGTTGTTCAAAATGAAGAAAAACCTTAAGTATTTTCGGGGGATTTAGCAAAAGGTGCAACAAAATAGACGGCAGAATAGACCCAGAGAGAACCAATAAAGTGGCACTCACAAAACCAAAAATTAACTGATAGAAATGATCTTTTTTTGCAGATATTCCATTGTTCAAAGGCAAAAATGATTTTTTATAAGCAAAATATTTAATTAAAAGTTTTAATTAAAATAATCTCAAAAATTAAAAAACATGTTGACTAAACACTAAAAGTGTAGTAAAATAATAAAAAAACACTAAAATGGTTTATTTAGCTCTAAAAGTGTAATAAAATAATAAAAAAACACTAAATATGGTTTACTTAACTTATGAAAAAGTTTGAAGCTTTTTGCTTAGATGTTGATATATTGTTGAATTAAACTAAAGTATTTACTGAATTTCAAACGTCGGAGGGTCGCGTTGAATTGAGGTAAAGAACATAGCTTAGCAGTTGTAGCATACTCTGTAAAATTTCAGAGTAGTATGTGAAATGGCGAAGCTATGTTTTTTTGTTTGATACTAATTAACTAATTTATAGAGCGATTTTGTATGTGAATTATTTTATATATCTTTGAAGCGTTAGTATAGAATTTTCATCTTTGGAAAGTTCTATGGCTATAAAGCTTTAGATGAGAGGGGGTGAGATTGAGGTGTATTGTAACAAATTCTATATAAAAGGAGGTGCCAAAAATGTTAACAAAGAAGACTTATGAAAAACCAAGGATTCCAATGTCATCAGATGCTGTTGTTGCTCCAACATCAGGAGATACTGTAACTTGCTGCTAGTGTTAAAAATGATTCGAATTAATGTATTGAAAAAATACAGAAAGTTGATATGCTTTGTTTTTTATAAAACGTATCAAAATTTTTTATATTAAAAAAGGAGGTGCCGTAAAATGTTAACAAAGAAGGCTTATGAAAAACCAATGATTCCAATGTCATCAAGTGCTGTTGTTGCTCCAACATCAGGAGATCCGATTAATGATCCGAATGGTCCTAAGTAGTATTAAATATGGCTTATATTAATTGATGTACTAATTAAAGATAAAAGGTATTGATACGCTTTGTTTTTTATAAGGCGTATCAAGCTTTTATCGATTTAGCAATGTTATAATTTAAGCAATAGTGATTTTAAATAAAGACTACTATAGCATGGAACTATATTTAAATGCCGATACTTAATGCGATTTGTGAATATATTTTTTAAAAAAGAGCTGGGATATAAATTTTGTTTTGGTATATATTGTATGTAAAAACAGGTAGAGAACATTATGTTGTGGATGAGATTATAAATAGTAGGTTGCTTTATGGCACGAAATCTTTCATACCTACATATGATGTTAAGTTCAAGAAATCTGGAAATTATATTATGGAAAGACGCAAATTATTTTCGGGATACGTGTTTGTTGAATCTGAAATTAATGGGATAGATTTTTACATGATGGTCAAGCCTTTTATAAATAATTCACAAAATGTACTTAAACTTTTAAGATACGGTACAGATTATGAAGGTAACTTATCATTCCAGGTGAAAGACTCAGAAAAAGAAATGTATTTAGGGCTCTACAATGAAGAATTTTGTGTTGAAATATCAAAGGGTCTTATTGTTGGTGACAGAATTAAAATAACTAAAGGACCATTAGTTGGCCATGGAAGTATTATAAAAAATATTAACAGGCATAAAATGCAGGCTAAGGTAGAGATTGAGTTTATGGGTTGTTTAAGAGAGATCACTATTGAGCTTGAGGTAGTTGAAAAATTATAACTATAAAAGTGCATTTTCTAGCATTAATAAAAAATACAAATTAGGAGGCAACATTTATGATTACAAAAAAAGAATACGAAACTCCAAAAATTAAGGCTTCATCTCACGAGGTTATATCACCGTCTTCAGTAAATTTAAAATCAATTCACTAAGTATTAAGATATATGGCTGTAAAAAGTAATTTTCCTGTATTAATAAAAAATACAAATTAGGAGGTAACATCTATGATTACAAAAAAAGAATACGAAACTCCAAAAATTAAGACTTCATCTCACGAGGTTATATCACCGTCTTCAGTAAACTTAAAATCAATTCACTAAGTATTAAGGTATATGACTGTAAAAAGTAATTTTTCTGTATTAATAAAAAATACAAATTAGGAGGTAACATCTATGATTACAAAAAAAGAATACGAAACTCCAAAAATTAAGACTTCATCTCACGAGGTTATATCATCGTCCTCAGTAAACTCAAAGTCAATTGGTTAAATATTAAGGTATATGACTGTAAAAAGTAATTTTCTTGTATTAATAAAAAATACAAATTAGGAGGCAATATTTATGATTACAAAAAAAGAATATGAAACTCCAAAAATTAAATATTCATCGCATGAAATTATATCAACATCTTCACAAATTTCAAAAGAACGTAACTAAGTATTAAAGTGCAACAACATGGTAGGCCTATAATTAATCATTATAGGCCTATAGAATTACAAAAAAATAAAACTTTAAATATATTATTAGCGAAATTAGCATAAAAGTATGTACTAGATTTTTTTATTGCAATTTGGTATATGTTTATGGTAAAATATCAATGTTAAGGAGAGTTTAGCATAGAAAAAAAATTTTCGATAAATTGTTTTGTGGATAAAATTATAAGAGCTTTTCCAGGCATATCTGAATATGTTGTTTTTTTGAATATTTGGTGTGCTAAAATTGATATAAATACCTATACAGGAGAAATATTTTATGATGAAACTTTAAGAGAGCAGTATAATGATTTATTTTTTAATTTTTATGGGTTAAAGCGACATCATTCTTCAGAAACAATAGACTCATTACTTGAGAAAAACGTATCGGTTTTTTTAAATTGTGATAATTATTATTTGCCTTACCACCATTTTTATTTAAAAGAACATACCCGTATAGAGCATCTAATATTAATAGAGTATAAAAATAAAGACGGAAGTTATCGAGTTTTTGATGATGTGCCCGAATTTGAAGGAAATCTTAGCGAAGAGATTATACTTGATTTACATAGTAAAGCAGGCCATATGTCGTTTTGGCATGAGATAAACAATGAGAGAGTTGGTAACAAATTAGAAGAATTTAAACATCTAACAGAAAATATAATCACTGCTCCAATCACTCATAAGGAGTTTTTTGATAAATTATTAGGTATTGATATGGATGATATAGGAAAATTAAATATTATATATAGTTTGCGAAATTATAGTTTTTTATATAATGGATTATATAGAATTGTTTCAAAATTAGCTAAAGATTTTAACATTGATATTGTAAATTATTATTGCAACGTATTAGAAGCATATATTACAAAGTGGTTATTGATTATTAATTTAGCAAATAAAGCTATATTAATTAATAAAGCTGCTTTTATTGATAGAATATTGCCAAGAATTAACGAACTTGTTGAAAGCGAACAAGAAGTAAATGATTTAATATACAACTTAAAAACTACAGTATTGCCGAATATTGCAAATCAATTTTTAAATAATTATAAATAGGTGATGATATTGATAATAAAAAACCAAGACTTTGAATGTGAGTATGTAGACGGATTAGCATATTTGTTTAATATTAAAGAAGGTATTGGCTATGATTTTTCAGAAGTAACATCTGATATATGGATGTTAGTTGATTCAAAATCAGTTGATGAAATATGTGATATTTTACACGATAAATATGACGTTGAAAAAACGCTGCTTAAAAAAGATATACAAAGCTTTGTAGACGAGTGCATAAACGAAGGGTTATTATACAATGAAGAAATTTGTGATGTGCAACTAGAGGGATATTTATGAATAAAAAAAATGATATTAAGTATTCACATTTAAATACTTTAAAATATGCGATACGAAATTTATGGAAGTGGAATAAAGGGATATTTTTTAGTTGCATGCTTCAAATTCCTTGTAATTTAATTATTCCATTTGTTTCTATAATGTTTGTTAGTTCAATTGTTGAGATGGTAAATAACTCTGTATTGTATAGCAGCTTAATTTTATATATTGCTATTTATTCGATCATATTAATTGTATTTAGCATAATATTAAATATTTGCAAAGCAAAAGTAGTAAGTTCGTGTGGTTCAAAGATTAGATTAAAGTACGAATTGCTTCTTTATATGAAAAGTGTTGATATGGATTATGAACTTATTGAAGATCCAAAGACGCAAGAAAGTTTTAAAAAAGCAAAAAATGCAACAGAAGACATTATGTCAGGGACGCAAAAAATTGTTATGAATTTTGTTTCAATCATATCTAGTTTTATAAATGTTGCTATATATGCAGTTGTAGTTTATAGAATAAACCCATTATTGTTACTGGTGTTAACAGTTCCAATTTTGGTGGAGTTTTATATTAAAAAAATGAGAATATCTTGGTATTTCGATAAGCGAAATAATTGGATTCCTATTGATAGAAAGCTAGATTATATAACAAATAAGACAGGGCAAATAGAGTGGGGTAAGGATATACGCTTGTATGATATGCTAGGTTTTACAAACTCAATATTTAATAAAGAGTTTGTAAAACGAATTTATTGGTTAAGAAAAGAAAATAAGCGAAATTTTTTAATTTCTTTATCTTCGATTATTATGACATTGATTAGAGATGGGATTTCTTATATTTATTTGATATTTCAAATACTCTTTAGAGAAATGCTTGCCAGCGATTTTGTATTTTTATTTGCCTCATTAAATCTATTTTCAACAAACTTTATGTTATTTTTCGAATCTGTAAACGAATACTTATTTATTCATAGGCAATTTTGTGATTTTCGTAATTTTTTAAGTATAGAAAATACACCTAGTAAAACCACTTTAAGCAATGCTTTAAACGACACTCAATATGAAATTGAATTTGTAAACGTTTCGTACACTTTTTTAGGATGTAATGAGCCTGTACTAAAAAATATAAGTTTTAAGATTAGTAAGGGTCAAAAGGTTGCTATCATAGGTGAAAATGGTGCCGGAAAAACAACTCTTATTAAACTAATGTGTGGGCTATATAAACCTACAGAAGGGCATATCTTATTAAATGGTCAAGACATAAAGAATTATGACACGAACGATGTTTTTAGCCTGTTTTCACCTGTTTTTCAAGATATGTATTTTTTGCCTGCTTCTATAGAAAAAAACGTAACCATGCAAACTGAAGAGCAAATTGATTATACAAAGTTAAACCAAATTGCACAAAAAACAGGATTTAGCGAAGTTGTTAGTAAACTTAAAAACAGATGGAAAACGAATCTTATAAAAATTGTACATAATGATGCAGTAAACCTTTCAGGCGGTGAACAACAGCGCTTGGCTCTTTCTAGGTCGTTGTATAAAGAGGGGAAAATTTTAATACTTGACGAACCTACGGCAGCACTAGATCCAATCATAGAAAAGAAAATTTATATGCAATATGATGAAATGACCGAAAATAAAACTTCTATTTTTATATCTCATAGACTAGCCAGCACAAGTTTTTGTAATATGATATTTGTTTTAAATAACGGCCAGATTGTTGAAAAAGGCAGCCATGAAGCTCTTTTAAATAATAGCGAAATATATAAAACGATGTTTTTTGCACAAAGCCATTACTATAAAGACGAAGTTGAGGTATAATATGAAAAAAATTGCTGATATAAAGCTAATATGTAGAGGGGTTATTTTTATTAATTCAATAGAAAAGGGTCTTATTCAACTGATGACTCTTAATGCAATTATATCTGCCATTGTTCCATTTATTAATATTTATATGATTTCTATACTAATTGACGGAATTTTAAATAGAAGAACTATCAATGAACTGGTTATTGTTACTATTATGGCACTATTGGTAAATGGCATTACTCTAGTTTCAAAAAATGGATTTACATATTTTATAAATTTGAAAGTGTTTAAATTTGAAAAAAAATTTAACTTGGCTATTAGTAATAAAATGAGTAAAATTCCATTTGAAAAATTAGAAAGCCCAGAGATACATAATTTAAGAATGAACATAGAAGAAGTTAAAACCATATATGGTTCAAGAATCCAAAAAATTATGATATACTTTCCTTCTCTAGCGAGTGCTTTTTTTTCTATTGTTTTTTCTATATCCATAACAATGAGCTTGTTTTTCACTGGCGAAAGAGTATATTGGTTTGGTAGAAATACGCCTATAATGGGGCCATTGTTTTCAATAATATTTATATTAATATTTATAACATTAATAATGGTAAGTATTATATTTACATCTAAATTTACTACAAAAAAAATTAATCTTTATGATAAATATACACCATTTATAAAGTTTTCCGAATATTATCAAAATCAATACTTAGGAAGTTATCATGCTGGAAAAGATATACGTCTATATAACCAAAGACATCTTTTAGAGAGCGAATTTTTAGAAAGCCATGAATACTGTAAAAAAGTTGATAATGAAGTAACTAAATTGGTTTATAAATCTGATAATATAAATAGTATTATTTCACATATTATTGCAGCTTTATCATACGTATATGTAGCAATACAAGCTATTGCGGGTTATTTAAGTGTAGGGTTAGTTGTACGGTATGTACAAAGTTTAAACCAATTCGTTCAAGGTTTTACTCAATTTATGAATACTTCCGCAGCACTATTTACAAGCAACGAGTATATAAAAAAAACGCTTGATTTTATGTCTATAGAAGAAGAAAAAGATTTAGGCGAAAGGCATGTAGAATATGCAAAAAATATAGAAATTGAGTTTCAAGATGTATTTTTTAAATACCCAAATCAAGAGAACTATGCTTTAAATGGAATAACAGTTAAAATTAACGCTAGAGATTGCCTTGCCATTGTTGGAGAAAACGGAAGCGGGAAAACAACACTTATAAAGTTGCTTTGCGGGCTATATAAGCCTACAAAAGGCAAGATATTGTTAAATGGTATTGATGTTAGTGAATATAGGAAAGAAGATTATATGAGCTTATTTGCCGTTGTATTTCAAGATTGCAATGTTTTTTCGTTTAGCATTTGTGATAATATTGCATTAAATGATATTTACGATAAAGATAAAATTATTGATAACTTAGAAAGAGTAGGGTTTAATTATAAGAAATATGAAAATGGAATAGACTCAAATCTGTATAAAGATTTTTATGAGAGCGGAATTGAAATTTCAGGCGGAGAAAAGCAAAAAATAGCCATAGCTCGTGCCTTAAATAAGGATACTGAAATAATTATCCTTGATGAGCCAACGGCAGCCCTAGACCCTATAGCCGAATTTGAATTATACCAAAAGTTTTCAGATATAACAAAAGGGAAAACAACAATAAGTATTTCACATAGATTGTCTTCATGCAGGTTGTGTGAAAATATTTTAGTGTTTCACGAAGGAAGAATTGTACAAGCAGGTTCGCACGAGGAGTTGCTTGAAGATGAATTAGGCAAGTATTATGAACTATGGAATGCTCAAGCTATCTATTATAAATAGAGGGTAATCTTGATTAGAGGTGAGAAAATTGTATAAAAATATTTTTCAGGCTATTAAAAAGAAAGTTAAAAGCCATGAGGGCAAGGGAAATATAGAATTTGCCAGAGTTTTTCCGAAGTGGGATGAAAATTCTCAAATTGATTTTATAGATTATGCAATATTGCCTAAAGATACATCAATTGGTTTTCATTGCCATTCTGGAAATGAGGAAGTTTATTTTATATTTAAGGGCCATGGTGAGATGCGGCTTCAAAACGATATATTTAATGTTAAACCAGGGGATGTGATTGTAAATACTAATAACTCATCACATAGTTTAGTAAATAATAGTGATGAAGAGATTCATGTATTTGTTATTCAAGTGAAATATAGTAGAGATAGTGTTAATACATATAAAGATGATAGAAAAATAGCTACTATCGGTTTAGATATAGGTGGCACAAATACAAAGGTACTAATTCTTGAAGATTCTGAAATTAAAGAATTTTATCAAATTAAAACACCCCAGATTAATTCTAATGATGAAATGATTGATTTTATAGTATCATGTATTAAAAAATTATTAAAACCTGATAAAGATATACGTGGAGTAGGAATTGGTATAAGCGGTATGGTTAATTCGGAGGCAGGCTGCCTTATTTCATCATGTTTTATGCCCAATATCAATAATTTAAATATACAGCAAGCAGTTTCTGATAAAATTAATAAACCTGTGTATGTTGATAATGATAGTAATATGGCTGCATTTGGTGAGCTGTATTTAGGCAGTGCCAAGGGGTGTGAAAATAGCATTACTCTAACATTAGGAACAGGCATTGGTGCAGGTATTATTTTAAACGGTAAATTATATCATGGTAGTACGGGTCGAGCTGGTGAGATTGGACATTTTATAGCAAAAACTGCTGGCGAAATGTGCTCTTGTGGAAAAAGAGGCTGCTTAAATATGTATGTTTCACAAGTAGCTTTAGTAAATAATTACATTAAAAATGGAGGCACTTACGAAGAAGGTGGACTCGAATTATTATTATCAAATAAAAGTGAAGCATGTAAGATTGAATTGGCTTTTGATGAAATGTGCGATTATCTGGCTGAAGCTATAGTTAATTTAAAATATTTATTTGATTGTGAAACGATTATAATAACGGGTGGCATAAGCAATGCAAGCGAATTGCTAATTGATAAGTTGAAAGCTAAGGTTAAAAATAAGATTATAATAGATTTATGGAGTGATACTTTTATACGCTTAGGGCGATTTAATGAAAAGTCGGGAGCTGTAGGTGCTGCTGCTAAGGCTCTAGAAATGTATTGTTATGATGGGTGTACCAATGAAAAACCTTGATGATTTATTAGACAAAATTCCAAATATAATAAAAGAAGAATTTGTAACGGGTTTGTCAATAGTTATTATAGAAGATGGGAAGATTTACGCATCTAATGGGTATGGCTTAGCTGATAAAAGGAAGCATGAACCTGCTACTTCGAAAACACTTTTTCAAATTTCATCTTTATCAAAAGCATTGACGGCTTGGGGAGTACTTCACGTATGTGAAAAAAAGAATATAGATATAGATTCACCTATAGAAAATTATGTAAAAAGATGGAAATTTCCTTCATCTAAATACTCAACTCATGGTGTTACTGTGCGAAGCATTTTACACCACATGGCCGGGTTGTCTGTAATGAGCTATTATGGCACAAGAAAAAACACACCTGATATAATAGATTCTTTAAATGGACAATATGACAAAAGATACAAGCTTGAAGTATTTGTTGAGCCTGGTGAAAATTTATGTTACTCAGGAGGAGGGTTTACTCTACTCCAATTATTTATTGAGGAGGTAACGGGTCAGAGTTTTGAATCTTATATGAAAGACAATGTTATACATCCTTTAGGTATGTATAACACGTTTTATAATTTTGAAGATGTAAAAGATTTGGGATATTTAGCAAAGCCATATAGTCCCTTTGGAAAAAGGTTGCCATATTATAATTTTACAGAAAAGGCCGCTGCTGAACTTTATACAAGTTCATATGATTTAGGCCTTTTTATGATGGCTTATATGGAGAAAAATGAAGTATTAAGCGAAAATTATAAAGCGATTTTATCAAGCCGATTTGATAGGAGAGTTAGGTGTGGTTGTGGAAATTATGTATTTAATAGCCATGGTGAAAAAATTATATTACAACGCGGACAAAACAGGGGCTGGTTTTCAAGTATGGATATTATGCCCAATAAAAAAAGCGGAATCGCCATATTAACAAACAGTTATAATGGGCAAAATGCGATACTTTCTATCTTATCTAAGTGGTATCATATTCAACTTAATAATCAAGATACTATTGCTAGCACTTTTTTGCTTAAAAGGCATGGTAGATTGAAAATATCTTTTTTTGATGCGTTAATTCAAATGAAATTATATAAGTATAGAGTAGAAGTAATGAATTTGTCTGGGGGAAAGTTGAATGGAAATACTTAATGTCAAACAAAAAGAATTGATAAAGCCACTTTTTTGCAATACAAATGGCACTTTTGTTAAATCTTATTTTGACGGGTATCATGGTGTAGGATTGGTAGACAATTCAAATAACCCAACATATGCACAAATTATTGTAGGCCCTTTTAAGTATATAGCAGGGAGCATACCTAATAAACAAGAAAGCAGTATGTTTTTAGAGTATATACCACTTAATTATAAATATAATTATTTTAGTATAATACCTATAGAAGAATTATGGAGCGACACTATAAAAAATGTATATAAATACCGTTATCAAGAGCGTACTAGATACGCTTTTCAACATATGAATGAGTTTGATATTAAAAAGTTAAATCAATATGCTAGGTTTTCTGATAGTGTAATTCCAATAGATAAGAAGATGTATGAAACTCTGACGAATGATGTTGAGTTACAAGATTTAATAGGTATTTTTACTGACTACGACGATTTTAGTAAAAATGGCTTTGGTTATTGCTTAAAGCATGATAACGTTATAATTGCTGGAGCTTCCTCATATTCAAGATACTTAAATGGAATTGAAATTCAGATAAACGTTCTAAAGCGTTATAAAAAGCAGGGCTTGGGGCTTTTATGCGGTGCCGTTCTAATGCTAAACTGTATAAAAAAGGGGCTGTATCCGAGCTCAGACTCTGCCAATGAAGATGGTTTACTAATATCGAAAGCACTAGGATACAAATTTAAAAACGAGTATAAAATTTTTGATGTTCGTTGCAGATAGATTAATACATAGTGAACATAACGAACGTAACTTAAATTAATAAAGCGGAGGATCAGATGATAGCAAAAAATAATCATATTAAGGAAAAATTAGCAGAATTGATATCAAATGTTTTAGAAAAGGAAGCAAATCAAGATTTCTATAATCAGATGGATGATTTTTCACGAGTTAATATTAGCTCCATAGAATTTATACGTTTGGTTGTAATGATAGAAAATGAATATGATTTCGAGTTTATGGACGAAGATTTAGACCAGAGTAAGTTTCAGAATATATCTGATTTATCTGAGTATATTCAAAGGATGAAATCGTAAAATGGGAGATAATAATAAACATGAAATGTGGAAAGAAAATTCGTTAGATTTACTTGATTGGGAGCCGGTAATAAAAAGTAGTAGCAAAGTTTTAAATTATATGGTAGAATATATTTCTACAATAGACGAAAAAAAAGTGTTTAAGTTGCTATCATTTCGTGATTATGAGGCAGATGCTCCCTTGCCACTAGAAAGTAAAGATTTGGACGAGGTTTGTGATATTTTAATAAGCGATATAATTTTAAAACATTCACCTATGAATCTAAGTCCTAATTTTTATGGTTGGGCAATGGGTTGTGGAAACCCTGTTAATATTATATCAAGTATTGTTGAAGCGGCATTAAATGCAAATGTTATTGGTGGAAACCAGATATCATGCATTATAGAAAAACAAGTTATAAACTGGCTTAGAACTATTATAAATTATCCAACAGAAGCCTCTGGGATACTAACTTCGGGGTGTACAGAGGCAAACTTAATAGCCTTAAATGTTGCAAGAAACCATAAAGATTTTTCTGCTATTCATAACCAAGGCTTAAAAGATAAAAAATATGTATTTTATGCTTCATCTCAAGTGCATTGTTCAATAACACAAAGTTTACAAATTTTAGGCCTTGGAAAAGAAAGCCTTAGATTGATTGAAGTTTGTGAAGATTTTTGTATAAATACGAACTTGCTACGAAGGCAGATAATTGCAGATATTGAAAATGGTTACGAACCAATAGCAATTATTGTAAATATTGGTACAGTAAATACTGGAGCGATTGACAATATAGCACTAGTATCAGAAATTGCACGTGAATATAATCTTTGGCTACATGCAGATGCAGCATTTGGGATTTTTGGATTAATGCTTGAAAAGTTTAAAAAATACAGCGAAATGGTTCATATGCTAGATTCGATAGCTTTTGATTTGCATAAATGGATGCAAATACCATACGCTTCTGGCTGTGTTTTTATAAAGGACAAAAAGTTGCATTGTAGAACTTTTACAACACAAGAAGGCTATATAGAACATTCAGAAGATTGGCTAAGCGATTATGGTATTTCTCTTTCAAGAGATTTTAAAGCGTTGCACATATGGATGTTTCTAAAAGCTTATGGTATAGAAAAGCTTAAACAGTGCATTGAAAAAAGTATTGATAATACATGGTATCTTTATAAAAAATTGAGTACACTGCCTAATTTTGAAATATTATGCCCTCCTACTTTAAATATTTTATGTTTTAGATATATAGGTGGAACTGCAGATAGGGATGCAAACAATATAAACAAAGGAATTGTGTCAATGCTTCAAGCACAAGGTGAGTGTTTTCCATCAGGCACAATGATTAATAATCGCTTTTATATCCGAATATGTTGCATGAATTATCGAACAGAGAAAAAGCACATAGATAAGCTTATCGATTTATGCATAAATGCTACTAAAGCAATTCAAATTTAAGATGAATTTCGAGCTAGGTTAACTAAAATTATTATAAAAAGAGGTGAAATTTATGAATGATACTAATGTTATAGATATAATTTTTGTTGATGATGTAAACACAAGCACTCATCCATACACAGAAATGGCAGTGGTAAGAGCTGGATTTCATGAAATGGGTTATAAAACCGATATTCATTTTTTCTCCAAGATGTCTCAAGATGTTATCAAAAATGTGTTTAAAGAGCGCAAACCAAAGTATATACTAGGGACATTTAATTACCCAGAAGCAGAAACCATGCTTAAAATACTGGAATATATTAAACTTACATATGAGGACGTATTAATATGTATTGCCTCGCCATTTATTGATATTTATGCAGAGCAGTTATTGCAAGATTATTACTTCCTAGATTATGCTATTTTGGGTGAGCCTAACCAAACAAGCTTAGAATTGTTTAAGTGTTTGTTAAATAAGTTAGAATTAACAAATTGTAAAGGCATAGTCTATAGAAACGAGCAAAGTCGGATAGTTAAAAACGAACCAAGGCCATATGTAGAAAATATAAATAATTTTCCAATTGCCGACCGCTCACATCAAAAATTATTTAACCTTGAGTATGTAGAAATATTAAAAAGTCGAGGCTGTACAGGAACCTGCTCTTTTTGTAACTTTCACTCGTTTAGAAACCGTCAACCTGGGAGTTATTTTAGAATCAGGTCAGCAAATGATGTAGTAGATGAGATTCAAGAAATTCAGGAAAAATCCTTTGGTATGAAATATAAATTTTTTATGGGAGATTTTTCACTTTTAGAAGCAAATAATCAAGCAATTGATGATTTGTATTTACTTGCAAGAGAAATACAAAATCGGAATTTAAAAATTGTTGTTCATTTTTCTACAAGGGCAGAGCTTATTAACCAAGAAACAGCCCCGCTATTAAAAGAGTTAAAGCGGGCTGGAGTTAATTCAATATTAGTAGGCTTTGAAAGTATGGATTGTAATGACTTAAAATTATATAAAAAATTAGCAACGCCCGATGATAATATAAATGCCATGAATATATTGCGTGAACTTGACATTGAGTTATTTCCATCCTTTATACTATTTAATCCATTAACAGATGAGAATAGCTTAAAGAAAAATTTTGATTTTTTATATGAAAGTGGTTTTGGTCGAACTTTTAATTGGTATAGATCGCACTTACAGGTGCATCCGGAAACATCTGTTGTAGATTTACTAATTAAAGAAGGATTATTGCAAAGAGATTTTGATTATCTAAACATACGTAACCAAATTAAATGGAAAAATTCGTATGCAAAAACATTACTAAATGCTTTTAATGATGTTGATATGTCTGCAAGGCTGCATAGAAATCAAATAAGGGTTTTTCGCTTGTCTAATGTAGTTAGAAATAGATTGCCTGAAAAATATCAAGATTCATTTTTGGATATTATTGAGCATAACAAGAAATTAGCAGCACAGATGAACGAAGAACATTATGAAATGGCTTGCAAAAGTTTAAGTTTGGCTATAAATGGTGCAACTGAAGAACAATTGCATGAAATATGTCGAAAACTGGATTTTTCTATATATGATGAAGAATATGAAAAACTTAAAATGATGATTGAAGTTAAATTTGAGAGGGTTAGAAAATATTTAATATAGGAAGGATACAAAGATTGTGGATATATTAACTCGTTATCGTCGTGCACTAGACGATTTTGTTGAAAAGGTAAAAAAAGATAAAAATGTGATTGGAGTTCTATTAGCTGGAAGCACATACTACAATTCTATAAATGATGAAAGTGATGTTAATATTATTTTGGTTGTAGTTGATGGAAGTCTTGAAAGATCGAGCTTTATGTGTATAGATAATGATATTATATTCAATATCGATGTATTCGAGCGAACGCAAATCGTACAAAATTTATCACGCCAATTTGGGGATATGTACAGATACTCATATTTAACTAATTGTGAATTTGTTTATTGCAAAGACGAAAGTTTTTCAGATTATCTAAGCGAGGTTAAACGGGTTAAAAAAGATGCCTTTGATTTTTCAACTTTTTGTGATTTTTCAAATATTTTATATCGAATGAGTGTAATACGAAAGCACCTTAACACAGAATGTGGGATAACATACTCACAATATACTTTTGTAAAAATATCCGAGTTGCTATCAAAGATAGAACATACCATGCAATATAAAATGTTTTCTCAAGATGTTGTACTTCAGGCTTATTGTGTGGATAGTGATATTATAAGGTTATTTAAAGAATTATTTCTTGGAGAATGGAATACAGATAAATGTGAGTATGTGCTTAAAATATTAGAAAATTATTTTGATGAGCATATTAGTATTATACAACGTCCTATTATAAATCTATATAAAAAGGCAAATAAAACTATATTAACTCTTCACGAGATTGCAGGATATTTTGGGTTTTACGCCCCGTTTCTTTATTTAGGTTGCGATTATTTGGCGAAAAAGCAAATACTTACAAAGGTAACAATGCCAGCTTTGTTAATTAAAAAGGGTAAAATAGAAATAGAAGAAGTAGCATATCTAAACAATAACGTTGAATTGGAGTTTTAAAAATGCACAAGAATGAAGATATTCAAATTGTTAATGCTAGGCAAAACAATCTTAAAAATATATCAATCAATATAAAAAAACATCAATTTACAGCTGTAACGGGAATCTCGGGTTCTGGCAAAAGCTCACTTGTTTTTGAAGTATTGTATGCAGAAGGGCAAAGAAAATTTTTTGAGATTAATAACACTAATATTTCGGGTATGGCTAAAAATCTAAATAAAGCTGACGTTGACTCGATAAAAGGTTTAAACCCCGTAATTGCATTAGAGCAGAAAAAAAGTTTTAATAATCCACGTTCTACAGTAGGTACGCTTACTGGTATATATAATATAGTGCGCTCGCTATATGCCATGATTAGTGTAGCATATTGCCCAGAATGTGGGCATAAGCTCAGCCAAATTTCTCCGTCGCAATTAGTGGGCCTTCTTATGACACTTCCTGAAAACTATAATGTTGAAATACGCAGAAAGCTTGTAAATGAAAAGTTTAAAAGCTTAGAGTTAGCTATAGAAGAGCTCAAAGTAAAAGGAATAACGCAGCTGTATATAGATTCTCAATTGCACTCAATTGCCGATATCGACGATTTTAACCAATATAAAGCCAGTGAGATAGAGATACTTCAAGATAGGTTTAGCATCCGCAAAGATTTATATAAGCAAATTATATCTTCAATTACAATAAACATGTCAATTATAGATAACCCGTTTATAAATCTTGTAATAACTAATAAAGACAATGAGGTAGACAACGAAGTTCGTTCGTTTTATAAAAAGCTTGATTGCTGTGAACACCATATAATTTTTAAAAAACTTGATGCATCGGAGTTATCTTTTAATGATCCGCGTGCTGCTTGTTCTCATTGCCTTGGCATGGGGTACTCATATAGTGCTAACCCTGAATTTATGGTGGTTGCACCTAACAAAGGGCTTTATCAAGGAGCTTTGCATAAAGGCATCTACAACATGACGCCTGAAAGCTTAAATGGGGTTGTTTTATATACACTTTCTCAAGAATATGGGTTTGATCTTTATACACCTTATGAAGAGCTTTCAATCGAAGTTAAAAAATTACTTATGTATGGTACAGGCGGAAAAAGAATAGTTATTAAAAATCCACCTAACTCGAAAAGGCTTAGTCCATTTACAAATGCTAACTATATGTTTAAAGGGTTTATAAAAGAGCTTGAAGAACATCATAAACGCCAGATGTTAAGAAAAGCAAATGGTGAAGATATTGCAATTAATGCAACTAGGCAATGTATGAGCGAGTGTATTTGCCCTGAGTGTGGCGGAAGCAGGCTAAAAAAACCTTATCTCGAAGCAAAAGTATTTGATAAAAATATATTTGAACTTTCAAAAATGCAACTAAATGGCATGCTAATGTTATTAAAAAAAGAAAATCAACAGCTAGTTAGCGATGAAGCACGCCAAATTTTAACCGAAGTTATAAAAAAATTAGAAACACTATGCGAGATAGGGTTGCATTATTTAGATATCAATCGTAAATCTGATACCTTATCAGGTGGTGAGATGCAGAGAATTAAGCTATCAAGCCAAATTAATAGTGATATGGTGGGGCTTGTATTTATCATGGACGAACCAAGTATTGGCTTGCACGCAAAAGATGTTTCAAGCCTAGTAAAAATGATGAAACGCCTTGCAGAAAACAACACCATGGTGGTTGTAGAACATAATATTGATGTTATACGAGAATCTGATAGAGTTATAGAAATTGGGCCAGGCTCTGGTAGCAAAGGTGGGGAAGTGATTTTTAATGGTTCGTATAGTGATTTATTAAACGACACAAGCTCACTTACTAAAGATTATATAGTTGATACTAATAAAATAAAACCAAACTATAACCCTAGAAAATCAGATGGAAAGGCGATAAAAATTTATAGAGCATGTGAAAACAATTTAAAGAATATTGATGTTTCAATACCTTTAAATCAAGTGGTTTGCATTACAGGTGTTTCAGGTTCGGGGAAAAGTACGCTAATAAACTCTGTTTTAGTTAACCAATTACAGTATGTAAAAAACAGGAAGATGGTTACCCCAGGAAAGCACGACTTTATCGAAGGGGCAGAACTTATCAATAATGTAATAAATATTGACCAAAAAATGTTGGGCACAAGCAGTACATCAAACCCAGCCACGTACATGGGGTTGTTTGAAAAAATAAGAAAAATTTATGCAGAAATACCTTCATGTAAAGAAAAAGGATATACATTACAAGATTTTTCGCTTACAAAAGCAAATGGTCTTCGTTGCCATAATTGTAATGGGAAGGGTTTTATATTATTAAATATTCAATATATGCCAGATATAGAGTCTGTTTGCCCTATGTGTCTTGGTAGTTATTTTTCTGACGAGGTAAAGCAATTTAAGTATAAAAACAAGGATATTTCTGAGGTGCTTGGCATGTCGGTACTAGAAGCAAGTGAGTTTTTTGCAGATAATAGCTACTTAAAACATAAGCTTGATATTATGATTGATTTAGGGCTCGAATATCTAAAGCTTGGGCAAAACACAAACACGATATCTGGAGGAGAAGCACAGCGACTAAATTTAGCCTACGAACTTTCAAAAAGAAAAGGTAATTCAAATAATCTATATGTATTTGATGAACCAAGCGTAGGATTACACCCAGCAGATATTGAGAGGTTAATTTACAGTATAAACAAGCTTGTTGATGGAGGTAATTCTGCAATAATAATCGAGCATGACATGGACATTATAAAAACAGCAGACTATATTATTGATGTGGGGCCTGCTGGAGGAGATGAAGGAGGGTACATAGTTGCACAGGGAAGTCCCCTTGAAGTATCTGAAAGTTCTAATTCGCATACAGGACAATTTCTCAAACAATATTTTGGGAGTTAGGGCTTTGACTAAGCCTATTAAAATTTATTAATTACTATAATATAAAGAATACGCATCTTTGTGGCTATATAGCTGTAAGATGTGTATTTTTTAATTTAATTTTAGGTAATAACAAATAAAATTGTTACAATTTGCACAAAAAAATGAACAAACATTAAAAACTACTAAAAAGGAGATATATTTGTATGAATAAAATGTTGGTATCTACTTACAAAGAAATGAAGTACACAGTTAGCTTAGGTAAAATTGATCAAAAGGAAATAGCAGAAATTATAACAAATAATTACACTAGTGCTGCTATAATAACAGATAAAAATGTCCATAAACATTATGGAGATACCCTTGAAAAAGAATTAAAAAATAATGGATTTAATGTTATAACAATAGTTCTTCCAAGCGGAGAAAGAACAAAGTCACTTCATACAGCAAAAACTATATATAAAAAATTGCTAGATGGCGGTGTTCAAAGGCGGTCAGTTTTAGTTGCGTTTGGTGGCGGAATGGTGATTGACACGGTTGGGTATATCGCATCAACATATATGAGAGGTATACCATATATAAATATAGCAACTTCTTTACTAGCACAAGCAGATACCGCAATCGGTGGAAAAGTTGCGGTTAACCATCCAGATGGCAAAAACCTTATAGGTGCATTTTATTATCCAGATCATGTTTTTATTGACCCACGTTATTTGCAAACACTTTCTACAAGAGATATGCGTTCAGGTTTTGCCGAAATTATTAAAACGGCTACAATATCGGACAAAGGTTTGTTTGAAGAGCTTGAAGATATCGCTGAACAAGTTATAAAAAATAAAGATGTTGATAAACTAACTGATATTTTAAGTAAAACTGTTAACTTAAAGTTAAGACTACTAGAACCTGATCCGTTTGAGAACGATTTAAGGAGAGTACTTAACTTTGGACACACAGTTGGACATGCTATTGAAAAGGTAGAGGCGTATCGTGGTATTAGGCATGGAGAAGCAGTGGGCGTTGGTATGGCTATAGCAACTACGATTGCCGTTAATCGTGGAACTTCAAGCATTATAGGTAACAGAATTATAAACCTTATTCGTAGTTGTGGTCTTAGCGTTACATCAAAGGTAGATGAAAAAGAAGTAATAAAAGCAATGGAAGTAATTAGAATGATTCGTAATAATAGTTTAAATTTCGTATTGCCAAGCAATGAAATAGGTAAAATGGATATTGTAAATAATGTAACCGACCAAGAAATATATAACGCACTTAAACAATTAAACGAATCTCATAAATAAATTATATTTTAGAAAATAACTTTCAAAAACAAAGGAGAGTTAAAATGATAATTGAGAATATAATGAATCAGATTTGGAAGCCTATTCAAGAAAAGTATAAAATATATGAAGATATAGCAGAAAAATTATCTGATATAGAACTATATAATTTAATTACAAAAAAAGTAAGGATGGTATTTTATCAATATCCAAAGTCCAATCTAAATCTTTTATCTACGTGTGGCTGTAGCCATTTCTATAATAATGGAAGTTTTGCAGGTTGCAGTATGTGTAATTATCATTGTAATGACATAGAGGGAGCAGCAAGCCTTAGAGTATTACGGCATAAAAATGTTAATTTATATGCAAAAATAGTTAAAGAAAGTTTTTTAAATGTTAGGGGCTATATTAATGAACAAATGGGTGATGAATTAGTTACTGGCCATGATATTTTTTGTGATGAAGAATTTCCAGAGCAAGTGATGCAAAATTTGTTTAGTATAGATCCTATATATAAAGTTAGGCCTTTTATATTTTCTTTTGAAGCTAGGGCTAATAACTTTACATATAAAAAAATGAAAAGTATTATTGAAAATGTAGGGAAAGGGCGCATTGTTGCCGAATGCGGTGTTGAAACTAGTAACGAGTGGCTAAGAAACCATTGGCTTAACAAGAATATAAAAAATGAAGATATTGATAATGCAATGGCACTATGTAAAGAGTTTTCTGTTCGATTTAAAGCGGATGTTATTTTTGGGCTTCCAGGGTTAAGTGAGCAAAATTCGATTGATGTGTTTTGCGATACAATTAAGTGGCTATGCTTGAAAAATTGTGATTATATCACAATATTACCTCTTAATAGAAAAAAATACACATTTCAGCAATATATTTACAATGCTTTATCAGACAATAAAAAACTCATCAAACATGGAATATCTTATAAACAACACACAGGGTTACCTTGGCTATATTCCTTTGTTAAAGCATTAGTAAAATGTTTTGACGAAATTGAAGGTGTAGAGAAAAAAATTAGTATTGGCCAGTACAGCACTAACTTAAATTCTGTTGAATCTGAACTGGCCTATAACGAAGATCCTGATTGTGTATGTATAGATAGCTTTAGGCAAACAATGATTTTATTTAACGAAACAAAAGATAAAAAATTGATTTATAATTTATGGGAAAAAATGCGGCAAGATACATGTTATAGTTTTTATCAGGATATTTTAGAATTGCAACAACAAGTTTCTGGAGTAGCTTCAAACATACATTTGGTAGGTGAAGAAGTAGTAAAAAGCTTGTTTCCAAATAATAGTGTTTTATTAAATCAATTTTACAAGGAATTAGAGCAATTATGAGGGTATTGTATTTTGATTTAGATGGATCATTGCTTGACCATCATGAAAATATAACCGAAAGAAACCTTAAAGCTATAACAGAATTTATGGCTTTGGGTGGGAAAGTAGGCTTGGCTACAGGCAGATCCTATATAGAGAGTAAACGGTATATAGATATGATAAAACCTAATATGCCTTGTTTTTTATTAAATGGTAATCAGATATATGTTGATAAAAAGATTATTCCGTATACTAAGTTTCCAAATGCAATATATTCTAATTTTTGTAATTTGTATGAAGATGAATTGTATTTTGTAGAGGAATTTGGAAATTATTATGTTTCTGAAACTATTATCGGAAAAAAGATGTTTATTTCGGCATTTAAGCCAGAATTAAGGCAATTTACCAATAGAAGTGATGATGAACTATCTTGTGTTTATTTTATGTCAAAACAGGGCCTACATGCGAATGAAATACTAAAGAAATTTTCTTTAAAAAATGACGAAAATACATGTAATTGGTTATCAAATTTTTATATTATTAAGATGAACAATTATTGGATAAAAGCTTTTAACAAAGTTGCCGACAAAGAGATATGCCTTGAATATATTGGCAAGCATAATTTGATTAAAGAAAATGAAATAGTTTTTTTTGCAAATGATTACAACGATATTAATATGTTTAAACGCGTTGGAGTAAAAGTTGCACTTACTGGATCGATTGAGCCTATTTTACAGATTGCAGATATGTGTATAGATAATTATGAGATAGCAAACATTATTAAAGGTGAAATGAGAAAAGAGTGATTAATATGAATGCACAACATATAAAAAAGGGAATAGCAGAATCTTTATACCACCCACTAACTCTAGCACAGCATAATATATGGAAAAAGCAGGCATTGTTTCCTTTATCAAAAATGTTTCAAATTGGAGGTGTTGTGCATGGCTATAAAGATTTAGAAGGGTTGCAAAAAGCCATACAACACTTGATTGAGTTTCATGATGCATTTAAAACTCGCATATATGTAAAGGATAATATTCCAAAACAATATTTTTCTCCTGATGTAAAGCAAGTAGAGATAAAAGATTTTAGTAATTTTGATCACCCTATTGAAGAAGTCAAAAAATGGTGTACAAAAGAACTGTTTGAACCATTTAATATGTTGGAAGAGCTGTATCGTATATTTATTTTAAAAATAGATGAGAAAAATTATGGCTTTGCACTTGTTGCCCACCATATTATAGTAGATGGATGGTCTATGCAGATTATTAGCAATACCATTCTCAAAAAATATAATGAAATAATATCAGGCCATAGTTATGAAGCTTGTGCTAAACATAGCATATTATCGTATATAGAGCGAGAAAATAAGTATTTAAGTTCGCCACGTAAAGCGAGGGATGAAGAGTACTGGAACTCTATTTTATATACAGATGAAGCTTTTCACGGTGTTATAAATGTTAACAATAATGCAATTCGCAAGACAATATTTCTTGGAAAAGAAATTACAGAAAAAATATCGAAGTATTGTAAAAGTAACGGTATATGGTATAGTATATTTTTTCAAGGTGTATATATATTATTTGAATTATTATTTAACAATAAAAATGATTTTCATGTATATACACCAATTTTAGGGAGGCATACAAAACAAGACAGAGAGATTGTAGGTATGTTTGTTCAGTCTATACCTGTATTTGGAAGTATAAATAAAGAAAACTCGCTGACTGAAGTTTTGCTGGACATTCAAAAACTTGTGGGAAAAAGCTATGCACACTCAAAGTTTCCGCTTTATTTGTTACAAGAACAAAATAAAAACCTAGGCTATAAAAATTTGCGAAATGATAGTGTTCACGTGAATTATTATGGAACACAATTTGATACAGAAGCTGTAGATGGAAGAATTAAGGTTGATGAATTGTTTAATGAAGAGCAATCTTATCCTATGCAGATGATTGTTCGTAATTGGGATATAGGTAAAGGTTTTAGTATAGATATTGACTATTTAACGAGCATTTATAGATGTCAGCAGGTAGATGCAATGATGGGGTATATTCAAAATATTATCTTTCAAATAATAAGTGAACCACATAAGCTTTTTTCAAATTTATACTTAGAAGAACCTTTGAAAATAGACAATTGGCTTAATAAATTTAACAATACTAAAGTTGAGTATGAAAGCAATAAAACAGTGTTAGACTTATATGCTGATGCAGCAAGAAAATGGCCTGAAAATGAATGTATTATACACGAAAACCAGAAAATTACTTATAAAGAGCTTGACCAAAAGTCTAACTCTTTAAGAGATTATATTCTTACACTTGGCATACCGCACAAGAGTTGTGTTGGCATCATTTTTACACATTCTATTGATGTCATAGTTTGTATCTTGGCCATTTTAAAAGCTGGGTATACTTTTTTGCCGCTTGATGCAAATATGCCAATAAATAGGAATAAAGAAATTATAGAATCATCAAACTTGGAGCTTTTGCTAACAAATATTGATTCATTAGAAAGCAGAAATTTTTCTTGTAAGTTCGTTTCGTTAAATAAAATAAATGATATTTTAATAAGAGATGAGTTTTCTGATACAGAAAATCTCATCTATAGGGACATTAAAACTGATGATACTGCCTACATTATTTATACATCAGGCTCTACAGGAGCACCCAAAGGAGTTATGGTAGATCATTCAGCCTTATACAATTACCTTGTTTGGGCAAAAGATGCTTATAGTGTAGATGACAAAGATACATATGCTTTTTATTCTTCAATTGCATTTGATTTAACAATTACATCTATTTTTTTGCCAATAATAACAGGCGGTAAAGCAATTATTATTAACCTTGAGAATCATGACAATATTATTAAAGAAATAATTAGTAGAAATGTATGCACTATAATAAAACTTACACCTTCTCACTTAGCTTTGTTAGATTGTTTAGAAGATTATACAGGCAATATTTTGAGGAAGATGATTGTTGGAGGCGAGCAATTAGCACCTAAGCTAGCAGGGGATGTAAGTGATGCGTTTAAACAAAAAGTTGAGATATATAATGAATATGGGCCAACCGAGGCAACTGTAGGTTGTATTATTCATAAGTATTGCCGTGATGTGGACTTCGAATATGTGCCTATTGGCAAACCAATATATAATATGAAATCCTATATACTAAATAAACAACTTGAGGCAGTGCCGGATTATGTTGTTGGTGAGTTATATTTGGCGGGCAAAAGCCTAGCAAAGGGATATTATAATAACCCAGCTTTAACAAACGAAGTTTTTATTGAGCATGAAAAGTTTGGAAGGCTATATAAAACAGGAGATAAAGCTAGGTTTGTTGATAAGCAAGTAATCGAGTTTTTAGGGCGTATCGACGAGCAAGTAAAAATCAATGGTAATCGTGTTGAATGTGGTGAAATTGAATATAGAATTAAAAAACACCGTCATATAAAGGAAGCACTTGTTATGGCTTGCCAAGTAGAAGGAACGATGTTACTTGTATCATATTATACATCAAATGTATTGTTTGAAGAAAATGAGTTAAGACAATATTTGGCTAACTATCTTCCTTTGTACATGATTCCTTCCATATTTATTAGATTAGATGAATTTCCGCTAAACAAAAATGGAAAGGTCGATAAACAAAAGCTCATGCCTGTGGAAAATTGGTTAAGGCCTAGTGAAAAAACGGAAAAACATACTGATGAGTATACAATTTTACTAAAAAATATAAAAAAACTTTTTGGAAATAAGTCGGAAGATTATAATAACTTCTTTTACATGGGGGGAGATTCGATAAAGGCCATCGAATTATCATCTATACTAAAGCAAGATGGCTACCAATTAAATGTTGCAGATATATTATTGCATCCTAAATTTGACGAAATGGTTAAATTTATGAGCAGAAATGTAACAGATTATGAAGATTATGAAGATTATTCGGATTATGTTGAATTAGCACCCATTCATAACTGGTTTATGAGAAATGATCTTATAGATAAAAACGATTATGTGATTTCATTACAGCTTGATTTGAATATAAATATAGGAGATAAAGTTAATTTTAAAGAATTGTTCTCGTTTTTATTAAAACACCATAGTGCATTAAACTTGGTTATGGCAGACAATGGTATGATGAAATATTTGCAACATACATATGAAATGGAGCAAGTAAAGCTTGATGAGCATGATTGCATATCACTAGAAGTACTTATCAAAGAAAAGCAAAAAGAACTTGCAAATAAAATAGATATATATAATTGTCTTGCTTCAGGTTGCCTTATTAAATCCGAACGAAAGCTTACGTGGCTACTATCATTTCACCATATTATATTTGATATGGTTTCTGGTGTGATATTGTTAAATGATATAGATGCATTATTGAAGCAACAAATCGAACAAAATCAACTGCAATTGCCATACAGAAGTGCATATGAAGTATGGGTTAAACAAACTTTGAATCGCACTATATCAAAAGAAGAAAGTGAGTATTGGGATAAAACCAAAAACATTGAAGGTTTTAGATATGTTAAAGAAAATAGCCTATTAGATAACTGTTATTGTAAAATTGTAAAAACAAATGATTTAATTAGTAAGTTGAAAACACATGAAAATGAGGCCATACCTTACAAACTAGAGTGGACAAACAGGTATTTAGAAAAAGCAAATCAATCATATAACACAACTACATTTGAGTTGCTTCTTGTTGCACTTGAAAGTGCATGTTGTGAACTAACACAGCAGAATTCTTTTGCCATTGAGCTTGAAAGCCACGGTCGCCACTCGAATGATAAGCGATATTCATTTTATGATACTATTGGTTGGTTTACAGCCATATACCCGTATATTGTAAAAAACGATAATGTATCTCTTAATGAACGAATTATAAGGACGAAAAATGAGTACAGAAAAATTCCTAACAACGGAACAGGATATTTACTATATAATAACGATGCCTATCACAATATTAATTCTAAATTACGCTTTAATTATATAGGTGATATAGTAAAAGAATATGAGTTTTTTGAACTAGAGCAAATAGTACCATCATCAGACCCTTCATGTGATTTAGAGATTGTATGCTATTGCATAAACGAAACTTTATATGTGCGTTGCCTTAAATCTAACAATGATAAAAATCAAACCGAAAAAATACTATCTTTATTTACTAATAAAATTGAGATGGTATTTGAGCATTGTTTCAACCAAAAATTTACATATTTGCGAGCAGAAGAATTTGAGCTAGTAAATATCTCTGAAGAAGAGCTTAGTTATTTATTTAGCGAAGGAGAATAAATGTGGATAGCCTTAACGTTCTATCAAAATCTAACATTGAAAATATTTTGCCATTAACCAAAACTCAGACTGGTATATTATTTCACTATTTATATGACAATGATTCTAGAGTTTATTATGAACAGTATGAATACGTTATAGAGCCTAGTGCACGCTTAAACAGTAAGGTAGTTGGGGATCTTAGCATAGACAAAGAGGCAATGGAAAAGTCGATCCAGTTAGTGTGTAACAACGACTATATCCTTAAAAGTGTTTTTGCTTGGGAAAAATTAAGTTCACCTATTCAAGTTGTTTTAAAAAAAGTTTTAGCTGATATTGATTGGATTGACTTAGGGGATAATGATGTAGGGTATGAGTTCAATAAACTCTATAACGAAGAAATAGATATATCAATTAAGCCGATTATATTTAGATTTTACTCAACATCGGCAAACAAGCTTTATATGGTTGTAAAATTTCATCATATTCTATTAGATGGATGGAGTAATGCAATATTACTGAATAGGATATTAGAAACTTACTCTAAATTAAAGTCTAATATGGGCTCTAATGATATTATATATTATGATGAATATAAAAAATATATAAGACATATCTCAGATAGCGAAAAACTTGATAAAAATGAGCTCATAGAGTTTTGGAAAGGCAAACTTTCAAATTGTGCATGGTTTAAATTGCCTATATGCAATAAGGTTTACAATTCTATTTCATTTAAAACTATAATAAAAGAACTAACATCAAGCAGAATAGATAAAATCAATAGCTATGTTAAAAAAAATCAAATCACTTTATCAAGCTTAATTTCTGCAGCGTGGGCACTAGTACTAAAAGAAATGTTTGATATTTCGGATGTGGTATTTGGTGCTATTGATAGTGGAAGGACTATACCTATAGAGGGTATAAACCAGATGATTGGAATGTTTGCACATGTAATACCAATTCGTGTAAATTTTGAAACTATGAAAAGTAAAGCAGACTTATTTGATTATTTAAAGAAATATTATATTGATGTATTAATTAATCAAAATATAAGTATACCAGAAGTTAAAAGTATAACTGAAACAATTAACCCTATTCAATCGCTAGTAATTATAGAAAATTATCCAATTCCATCACTAGTACAAGAATATATAGAAATATCATCAATTAATGTACGCGAACACACAAATTATAATTTAGTATTGTTCATAAATGATAATATAACTTGTGATATTAAATTGCAATATAATTGTGATATCTTTGATGATAAGGCAGCAAATTTAATTTTAGAACGCTTATATACGATAATTGATTTGCTTCTTGAAAGTAACCCTAAAGAATTGCTACCGAATACTATAAATTTATTTCTTAAACAAGGTTCATACAATAGCTTGATAGAGAGTGGAAAAACGGAAGTGTCTAATATGAAGAATTATTTATTAAATGAAAGTTTTAATCATAGAGTTGAGCATGGGATAATTGAGATTATTAAAAATATGCTAAATATACCTATACTTCAAAATGACAAAAGCTTTTTAGAATTAGGTGGGGAGTCAATTACAGCAATGAAAATAAAATTTGCTGTTTATAAGAATTTCAATGTTGATTTACCGCTTAATATGTTTTTCACAAATGATAGCATACAACAAATGATAAAAAAATTTATTTCTACAATAGAGTTGATTAACGAAAATACAGCAGAAACACAGGATAAAGAGATTTTGAGTATAAAGCATACTAAGAAAGTATCGGCAAGTATACAGCAAAAAGGAATATATTTTGCCTTTTTATCCGCACCAGATAGCCATGCTTACAACAACCCTATTTTTCTAGAACTAAGTGTTGCAATGTCAAGTATCCAAGTTGATAAGATTATTAGCGAACTTGTTATATCTCACAAAATTTTAAATTCTAGCTTTAAGTTTGAAGATTTTGAATTGCACATAAAAGAAAACAGAGATGTTAAACCAAATGTTATACATATAAATCAAGAAGACATCTGCGATTTTTCTAATGTATGTAAAATTTATGAAGCACATGCAAAACCTTTCGAACCAGAAAATTACCCTCTTATGCAGGTTATATTTATTAAAGGCGTATCAGGTAAATCATGGTTAATTATTGATATAAGCCACATGATAATTGATGGGTTAAGCCTTCAAATTCTTTTAAATGATTTATGCAAGTTAATTAGCGGGATACCTATAGATCAAGAAAAATTGCCTTATTATGAGTATTGCAATTACCAAAAGCAACTTATGGATACAAGTGATTATAAATGTAAAGAAGAAGAAATTACATTAATGCTAAAAAGCAACCTAAACTACCTTGAGTTGCCACATGATTACAAAAGAACAAAAAACTTGGGTGGCACAGCGAAGCGAATTTATGTAAAAATTGAAGATGAATTTATAGAAGACTTTAAATCAGCATGTAATTATTTTCAGGTAACTAGCCAGATGCTTTTGCTTTCTGCCTACGCTATTTTATTGTATCAAGAAACAAAAAGAAAAGATTTGTTGGTGGGTATTCCTGTATTTAATCGTCCGAGTCAAGAATATGAACATACTGTTGGGTTGTTTTCAAACATACTTCCTGTTTTGATACTGATAGAAAAAAATGAACCTATACTTGATTTTATAACGCATATAAAACAAAGTATTATATCTGCTTTTAGTTATCAAGAAGTTCCATTTGAATCGTTAATTGATAAGCTAAACTTACATTTAGGTGAGCGTTATAATCCGTTATTGAGCAACATGTTTTCGTATCAAAAGCTATCAAAAGAATCTTTAAGCATGATAGATAAATTTTTAAAACTGCATGAATACGACAAAGCTTCACCTAAGTTTGATTTATCTGTTGAGATAATAGAATTTGATAACCATATATCAGTAGCATTTGAATATGCAGAAGAGTTATTTAGTAGCAATACTATAGAAAATATGCTAGGCGAATATCTTAGAATACTAAAGTATTTTATAAATACTAAAAATGGTGTGGTTGAGGATGCTATAGTCAATTCTGATAATGTCTATGAATCTAATGTTTTAGAAAATGAGCAGGAAAAAATGCAATGTTTGTTAAGTAAAATTTCAACTACTACTAAAGATTTTCCTAATTCGATTGCTATTGAATCTAAAGATATACAGGTAACTTATTGGGAGTTAGAAGAGAAATCTTCTATTATTGCAAACATACTTGAAGAAAATAACTGTATAAATGGCAATGTTATCGCTTGCTATATGCAAAGGTCGGAAAAAGCGATTATTTCAACATTAGGTATATTAAAAATTGGTGCAATATGTTTACCAATAGACTCTTCCGAAAAGCAAATTGATAAAATTGAAAGTATGATTAAGGCGGCTAATGTAAGACTAATTTTATGTGATAGTTCTACGGCACAATTAGCGGCTAATCTATCTGTCAAAACTATAGTTTATGAAAATGTTAGTGCAGAGAAGAGCTTAAAAAAGCATTACACAAAAAAGAATATTGATATAAATGCATATGCCTATTGCATGTTTACATCCGGCTCATCAGGTACGCCGAAAGGTGTATTTTTAACGCATAAAGGCATATATAATCATGCACTATCAAAAATAAAAGAAACGGGCATGAACTGTAATGATGTAGTTAGTCAAAATTTTAGATTAAGTTTTGTGGCATCAATTTGGCAAATATTCTCACCTTTGTTTGTTGGTGCTAAGATATTTGTTGTACAAGAAGAACTGATTAAAAATATGTATATGTTTTTCAAAATGTTAGAAAGTAAAAAGGTTAGCATTTTTGCAACAATACCGTCTTTTTTAAATGCATACCTTTCTATTCAATCAGATAAATGGCGTTCGCCATATTTAAAAACTATATTACTAACGGGAGAAAAAGTTATACCGCAATATGTAAAAAATATTTTTGAGTGGCATCCAAAAGCTAATTTAATTAATGCATATGGTCAAACAGAGTGTTCAGATGATACATTGCATTACAAAATAACTCCGCATGATATAGATAGAAATAGTATACCAATTGGCAAACCAATACAAAATATGAATATTTTTATCATGAATGATGAAAAACAAGTATTGCCAGATGGCGAAATAGGAGAAATATGCTTTTGTGGAGCAGGTGTTTCTGATGGCTACATAAACGAAACAGACGATAATAAGAATAAATTTTATCTTGGTAAAGATGGGATGGTGTACTGTACGGGAGATTATGGTTATATTAATGAAGATGGTAATGTTGAGTATATCGGCAGAAAAGACGAACAGATAAAGATAAATGGTATACGCTTAGAAGTTGGTGAAGTTTTATCATTAATTTATTCGCTTGATATCGTTAGCCATTGTGTAATCATACCTTATGTTGATAATAATCATAGCACGTCTTTAAAAATGTTTTACACAGGTGACTTATCCGTTTTAGAAATAAGAAAACTTTGTATTGATAAAATGCCAATTCATATGGTGCCAAAGGACATATATAAAGCAGATAAGTTTCCTATTAGTGCCAATGGCAAAATTGATAAACAAGCTTTGATATTAACTACAAATTCAAATGATACAGGAGTATTGCCAACAACACAATCTCAAAATATTCTAAAAGAAATATGGGGGGAAGTATTAGATAAAGAGCATATAGGCATATCAGATAATCTATATGATTTAGGTGCAAATTCGATTAGTATCATGAAAATTATGGCTTTAATATATAATAAATTTGGAATAAATATTTCTTTTAGAGATATAATTCAAAGGCCATCAATAGAATTATTGTCTGATTTAATCAATATGCAAGGTGGAAAAAGAATTTTAAAAATAGCAAAAACTTTGGAAAAAGATTATTACCCTACTGTAGAACAACAGAAAAGAATTTACTGGGATTGTGTTTTAAACAAAAAAAATTCGGCCTATATAAATTACTTAGCTTTTTATATCAAGGGAAATATCGATCTTGAAAAGCTTGGTTCAGCTTATAAAGTTTTAACAGACACACATTCTATTTTTGATACGGTATTTAAGTTTAAAGATGGTGATTTACGTCAAGTCATTAAAAAAGGTGATATATTGCATGAACTTTATATTGAATCTCAAAAGTGTGATGATATTGAAAACCAAATTAGTTCGCTATTACCAGATTTTGAGCTTTCAAAAGGGCCACTTAGTTCGTTTAGTATTATAAAAACGGACTCCGAAGGTTACGCATGCTTGTTCGCTATTCACCATATTGTGTCAGACGGCACAACGCTAAAAGTTCTTGTTAAAAATTTATTCGACCTATATTTTGAAAACGAAACAGATGATGATTATATAGATTTTTGTGATTATGCTGTTTGGATTGAAGAATACAGTAAAACGAATGAATATTTTAAACAGCAAGAATACTGGCAAAACGAATTTAAGCATGGTTATCCTTATATGAAATTCCCAATGTTGCCTAATGCAAAAGATTCAAGTATTTACGACAAACATGCTGTATTGCTTGAAGGTATTAGTATAAAAAAAATTATTGAGCTTACTAACATTAAAAAAATTACACTTTTCCAATTTTTCTTTTCAATATATATGTTATTTGTTGGAAAGATAACAAGTGAAAATACAGTTTGCGTTTTTACTCCTTATTCAAGGCGAACAAAAAAAGAAATTATGAACAGTGCAGGTATGTATGCTAATAATCTTCCGATTATAATGGATATTGAAAACAATGAAAGCATATGGAATTTTATTAATAGGGTAAAAAATAAGCTTGAGGAAAGTTATCAGCATCAAGATATTTTTATTGAAGAGCTTTTTAAGGACGAAAATTTACATAAACGATACCTAGAATCAGATAAAGTAATGTTTTCTTATCAAGAAGCGATTGATTTGTCAATTAAGTTGCCAAAAAATTTAGAAATAAAGCCTATTGAAATAAAACCACATACGCATAAAATGGATCTTAATGTTGAAATGCAAGAAACTAGCACTGGCTTTCGCTTTGTATTTGAGTATTCAAAAAATAATTTATATAGTGCAAGCAACATAGCAAGTATATTTTTAGATTTTGTGGAGCGTGTAGTAAATAATTCAGAAATAAAAATAGAGGAGTTACAAATATCTATGGATTTAAATAAAAATGATATTGACTTAGATATGAAAAAAGAGGAAAAACTAAAGGGTATTTGGAAAAAAGCTTTTAATAAGGAAATCGTTTTGGATTCGGATGATTTCTTTTTACTCGGTGGAGATTCATTAAAAGCAATGCAAATAATCCAATTGGTATACGAATATTTTGGTGTGGATTTAGATTTTGAACAACTTTTAAACAAACCAACTTTCAAAGATTTTGTTTCACTTGTACAGAATGAACCCATACAAAAAAAGTTTGCTGCTACTAATATTCAAAAAAGTATATACTCACAACAACAACTTAATCCCGATACAACTGCGTATAACATGGTACTTGTAGAAAAAATTGAGCATGAAAAAAATACTTTTGGCGAAATAGGTGAGAAGCTTGATTAATAATTATATTGGTGATAAAAATCATTTATATTATCTTGTAAACGATACCATTGATAAAATAATTAGAGATGAAAAAATATCTTATATAGAGGTAGAGGAGGATCACTTTTTAGATGTTATAAACTTAAAAACAGACTCTGTAGCAAGTTGGTTTTATAATTATGTTGTTAAAAAAATTAATTTACCTACCAAAATCACTACCGAAAATTTTAAATTTTTTAGCGATTGTGATAAAGTGTACTATGCTTTAAGAGATAAGAAGTCGCGTGATGTTTTCGACTGGTACTTTAAAAGCATTGTTGCACGTATAATGCTTAGAAATTTAAAGGATGCCGAACGTATAGTTCCATATGATTTTTTAGATAAAAATATGGCTTATTCAGTAAAAAGTTTTCTAAAACAAGCTATACCGATATCTGGCGAAGAGTTTAAAATAAGTAATTATACTATAAAAACTAATGCACCATCGCTTCTTGAAACATGGACATGTGAAACATATTTACTAGAAGATATATGTACTGTTAAAAAAGGCGATGTAATTATTGATGGCGGAGCATATAAAGGTGAAACAGCTTTGTGGTTTGCCAAAAAAACTGAAGAGTACTGTGAAATTCATGCATTCGAGGCTGTTTATGAATTTGCAAAGGTAATGCAAGAAAATATTGTTAATAATAATTTGCAGGATAAAATTTATGTTCAAGCAAAGGGTTTATGGAATGAGGAAACAAAGCTTGGAATGTTTTTACAAGATTCGGTTTCCGAGTGTTTGACAGAGTCATTAGAAAACCAAATAGAAACTACGACAATTGACATTTATATAAAGTCAAACAACATAAAAAAGGTTGATTTTATAAAGCTAGATGTAGAGGCATCTGAGCTAATGGCCATTTTAGGGGCAAAAGAAACTATAGCAAAATTTGCACCTAAAATGGCAATATGTATATATCATCGCTTGGATCATATTTATGAAATTCCTAACTTGGTTTTATCTATATATCCACATTATGATATATACTTATCACATAAAACATATGGGCCAATGAATACAATTATGTATTTTGTACCAAAAAATTAATGTTTGCATTGTTGGATTAATAATGAATACTCGTTAAAATTTACACTAAGGAGGCACTAACATGACAACTATCAGCAAAATTATAAAGGAAATATGGAAAGATCATACTTTGTTATTTAATAAAGAATATCAAAATGCACTTAGTATGGATTTAGAAGAGTTAAAGCGAATAATAAAAATTGATATAAACAAAAATTTATCTTATATACACTCAATAGATAGCGAACTGTTTTCTGAAGTAATGTTGCCATCAATAGGTTGTTCTCATCGTTTAAATAATGGAGATTTGTGTGGTTGTAGCTTTTGTGATTATGTATCAGATTATATCGTTAGCATGGCTCAAATGAATGCACTGAAAACTAAAAATAAAAATGAGTATGCTCTTATGATGAGATATGCCTTCGACCAATCAAGAGGGCAAAGCCCCATAGCAAGTGTGGCCGAGGTTTTAACTTCATATGATACTCTAGACTTAGAAGAATTTCCACAGGAATTGTTTGAAATGTTGTTTAAAGATAAGGACTTATACTCGAAAAAACCTTTTCAACTCGAGTTTGAAACACGTGCTTCAAGTGTAACACTAGAAAAGCTTGAACATTGGAAACAAGAATTACCTTTTCGCAGGGTAATGGTGCGCTTGGGCGTAGAAGTAGAAGATGAATGGATGCGTAACCATTGGTTAAACAAGAATATCTCTAACAGCCAGATAATTGCAGCAGTTAAAAATATACATAGTGTGGGCTGGAAGGCCAATGCAAACTTATTATTGGGAATACCGGGATTAACAGAAGGCCAAGCAGTTGAAGAATTGGTTAAAAGTGCTATATGGGCTTACGATATTGGGTTTGACAACATAGTAATATCATATTTAGGCAGGGTAGGTAACAGTTTGCAAAATTATTTATATAAGTATTTTGCACATAACGAAGTATTAAATCAAGCTAAAGTTGTTAACGGAGAATACACCTCATTGCAATCTATTTTTTCATTTTTCATCTTTTTTGAAAAAGTTTATACTAAATGCCCAGACATAATTAATAAAATTGGGTTTAGTGTATTCTATACAGATGTTAATAAAAAGCTTTTAGGAAAACTGTATAAATCATTAGGTGTAGAATGTCTTATTGAAAATGCTATTATTGAGCTTATGAATTTCAATCAAAAAAGAGATCCAAAACGATTATTAGATATAAAAAAGAAACTAGAAGAAAGCCCGCTTTATACATGGTATCAAGAAAATATTTTAAGTAGCGAAATAAATAATGTGCATGAAACAATGAAACTTGTTGTACAAGAGTTAGCAAAACACTTTTGGCCAAATATGTGGGAAGAAGTATTGAATAAATTTATTACAGAAATTTAAGAGGTTTCATATATGAATACTATAAAGCTAGATGTATATAATAGCAATCTAATACAAAAAATTAAAAATATATTAACTATACTAATAGAGAGGCATGAACTACTACGCTCTCACTTTGTTATAGAAGATGACGAATTATATTGTATTATAAATAATTATGTTGATTTTGAAATAGAGTGCTTTACATGGGAGGGTGAAGCTTCGCTTAATAAATTTATTAGGCCGTTTAGCCTTGATAATCCTTCGTTATTTCGCGTTGCTCTTTTTCAAGAATCAGAAAAAGATTATTACATAGTATTTGATGTTCACCATATAATATGCGATGGTGCTTCAATGCAGTTGATCCTTAAGGAGTTTTTAGATTTATGGCAAGGGTTTAGGTTATCTGAAAATAAGGAGAGCTATTATGATTATATGCTACATTTAAATCAAAATGTAGATGATAAACAAATTTTGCAACTAAAAGATTTTTGGCATAGCTATTTGCCACGTAAGCTACCTATCTTAGATATTCCTTTAGATTATACAAGAAAATCAGTATTTGATCCAAATGGAGGCTTAATAGACAAAGATATTTCCAAAGAATCTTTAGATAAAGTGACGGAGTTTTGTTATAAACACAAACTTACTCCGTTCATGTTTTTTTTATTTGTGTATTATCTTTTATTAAGAGTTTATACAGGACAAACATCTTTTGTTATTGGCACACCTGTTAAAGGGCGATACAACAAACAAGGACAAAATATTTTTGGGCCATTTATTAATTCTGTTCCAATTTTGGCGGAAGTTATAGAAAGTAAAACTTTAAAACAAGCAATTGAAATGATTCGTGTATCAAGCTTAAGTGCATTTAAACATCAGGCTTATCCGTTTGAAGAATTAATAAAAGACCGAAATTATATAAGAGATCTTAGTAGAAATGCAATATTTGATACGATGATAGAGTATAGTGTCGATTATATAGATAAATTTAAAATTGATGAATTGACCTTTATTCCATATCAGCTTAAACATAGAAATTCAAAATATGATTTGTCAATTTTTATACAAAGATTTGAAGAGAAGGCCATTATTCAATTTGAATATTGTACCGCTTTATTTGCAAAATCTTCTATAGAAAGTATATCAGAAAGCTATATAAGTATTATTGATCATCTGCTATGTTCGTATGACGAAGAAATCACTTTAAATCACTTTATTGATAATTGGATTACAAAAAATAGTTTAGCCAAATATCATGCAGAAGTAAAGGAATATTCAGAAGATATAATATCATTACTAAAAAGGGCGATGGAAAGTTTTCGCAATGAAACTGCACTGCTTTTTAAAAACAAAACATCTAAATTTAAAGATTTAGATACAGAATCTAATAAAATAGCAAATTGGCTTATGATGCAAGGTAATTACAAGAATAAAGTTATTGCCATATATATGGATAGCTCGCTAGAATTTATATATGTTTTACTGGCCATTATTAAAATAGGTGCTGTATTTTTGTTGATAGATAAAGATACTGTTAGCAAACGTATAAATGAAATGCTTGCTCAGTCTGAAACTGTAGGGGTATTTACAGATAAAGACCACTGTGAATTTATATGCACTAGTTGGAATATTAACGCAATTGATTATAAAAAAGAAACAGAAAATTTTAACTGGGTTACAAGAGATGGTTGCAGTCCACTTTATATTGTTTTTACATCAGGGACAACTGGAAAGCCTAAAGGGATTACTATATCAATAAAGGCTATGACAAATTATATAAATTGGGCAATTAACACATATTTATCTTACAAGCGTAAATACATTATGCCGTTTTTTACATCGGTTTCGTTTGATTTGTCATTTACATCAATTTTTTTACCTCTTGTTAGTGGCAATTGCATTGCCTTATACGATTATATGAACAGTGCAGACAGCATTATAAAAATATTTAAAGAGCCGCATACTAATTTAATAAAATTAACACCAACACATATTAATTTAGTTCTTAGTAACTTAAGTAAAGAGGAATTAAGTAACTGTGCTATCGAAACAATGATAGTAGGTGGCGAAAATTTTAAAACTAATGTTGCAAGGCAAATATATGATGGTTTGGAGCAAAAAGTAAGTATTTATAATGAGTATGGGCCAGCAGAAGCAACTATTGGCTGCATGATAGAGCGTTATGATATAAATAAAAGTTATACAAGCTCTGTTTCGCTAGGAAAACCTATAAGCAACACAAGTATTGTGTTAATTAATGATGAAAAAGGCAAAGTTCCAATTGGTGCGATTGGTCAAATATGTATCTCTGGAGAGGGGCTTGCAGATGGCTACCTTAGTCAACCTAAGCTTACAAGTGAAAAATTTATTTTTATAGATGGCGAAAGGTATTACCTTACAGGAGATTATGCAAGATATACATTTGATAATGAACTCATATTTTTAGGTAGGAAAGATAAGCAGGTAAAAATTAATGGTCGAAGAATTGAACTTGAAGAAATCGCATCTGTAATCGAACAATATGTTGGAATAGATTTTGCATGTGTTTTGACTCGCAATGATAATAACTTAAATAGCGAAATTGTAGCTTTCTATCAAGGCAAAAATTTAGTAGAAGTTGATATTTTACATAAATTTATAGCCGATTATTTGCCAATTTATATGATACCGGATAAATTCTGTTTTGTAGATGAATTTGCGTATCGTTCAAGCGGAAAATTAGATGAAGAGGCTCTATGGAAAATATTTGATGATAAGCAAGCAGTACCTAATGAAGTTGCAATAACTGCTTTACCAGAAACTGAGGAAGAAATTATACTTGCAGATATTTTTGTAAGGATATTAAACATTGAAAATGTTGATAGAAATAGTAATTTTTACTATTGCGGTGGAGACTCTATTAAGGCTATGCAGCTAAAGAACGAAATAGAAAAAAATGGATATAGATTGAATCTACGTGATATTTTTCAAATGCAAACGATAGAGGGAATAGCAGGTAGGATGTTTAAATTAATTACTGAAGTTCGTGATGAAGGTTACAGCAGTATAAGCCCTATACAAGATTATTTTTTGAAAAATCATCCTCATAATTATCATGTTTTAAGAGTCGCTTTCGAAGGTTTAGACGTAGTGACGATAGAAGATGCAATAAATTCTATTGTAATTGAGCATGACTTTTTTTTATGTAGTGTAGTTAAGATAAATGCAAAAAATCTTATATACTTTAATAGTATGCAGGAACCTACAAATGCCCTAAAAATAATACACTTACAAGAAACAGATTTAGATAAGATTGATAAAACGCTTTGTGAAACTTTTAAATCAAATGAAACTCTATGCAAAGTGCTTATAACTCAAGATGAAAATAAAATAATTATTCATTTTTATTTTAATACGGCAATTATAGATTTGCAATCTATGGTGTATTTGCGTTGTAAGCTAATGGATAGGGTAAGTGCTTACTTAGGTAAGGTTGCATTAGAAGAGCAAAGTATGGTTCAGTATCAAAGTGCATTAAAGCAAGTAGGAGAAGAAAATAAAAGTATTGTTTTAAAAAAAGCAGTGCAGGCGTTTAATTATGCAAAAGAAAATATTGTAATTTCACTTGATGATTATGAAACATCATTTATCTTTAATGATGACAGAAGACATATGTTGTTAGTTAAGCTTTTAAGACATAGTTTTAACAGCAACAATTTTAACTTTAATATTTATTTAGAAAAGCAGAATAGCTTTAAAGGTCATGTACTTGGGAGAGCATCTAATATTTTTAAAGCTAGTAGTTGCGAACTGTTAAAAAAAGATACTGAATTATCGGTTATATTACCTGATAGCAATGGAGCACTAGTGTTATTATCAAATTATGTTTCTATTAACAGTGATGCTAGGCGGGGAAATAATATAATTATGTCAGATATTCGAATTGCAAATTATGATTTAACGCCATTACAATTATACGAGGTGTTAGATGAAAGGCATTGGACTTTATCAGTTTCTTATGATGAGAGATATATTCCGATAGAAGTTATAAGTACACTTCGGCAAATATGTGAAAATGCTTTAGATGATTATAAAGAAATAGATAATTTTAAGCATTTAGGTGTAAAAATAAACAATTTATCTGATGAAGATATTGAAGATATTAAAGAAATTTTATCGTAATAAACTTAGTCATATTAATTTTTAAATTTATAGTATATTGTACAATATCAACGCTTAAAGCAGGTGACATTTATGGAAAATAAAAAAATTCAAAGTATTTGTAATTTAACATCAACTCAAAATGGAATATTGTTTCATTCATTAAAGTCAGAAATACAAGGAACTTATGTGGAGCAAATTGTATTTCATATTAAAGGGCAAATTATAATTAGTTATTTAGAAAAGGCATTAGAAGATTTGTCTTTGCAATATGAAGCTTTGCGATCTAATATTTTATACAAAAAACTCAATATACCACGAAGAGTTGTTTACCAAGATAGAAAGATTCCTTTGTGTGTACACGGTTTACAGGAAGTAGATATTTTAGACCACAGCGAAAAAAGCCGAGAAATAATAAAATCTGAAAAGCAAAAAATTTGTGATATTTCTGAAGATTCGCTTTTTCGTGTTTGCATTATAATAAACGAGGAGAATAAATTTCAAATAGTGTTTACTTATCATCATGTTATTTTAGATGGGTGGAGCACAATGATTTTACTTAATACTCTCTTACATACATACCTTGCAAAGATTAGCAATACTGAATGTAATATGCAGAAGGAAATTTCGTATTCCGACTATGTAGAGTGGATTGATACATTAGATGTTAAAAATAGCCTTAATTATTGGGAAAATTATCTTAAAAGTTATGAAGATAATATGTTTAATTCGGCATATGTATTTCAGAAAAATAAGGGTAATGTTGATAATACAGCAGAAATTGAAGCTGTTATTAATGCCGAAGATTGGGGACTTATTTGCAAATCTGTAAATAATCAAAAATGTACCATAAATTCGTATCTAAAAGTTATTTTTAGCGTAATACTTCAACAATTTGTTTTATCAGAGGATTTGGTATTTGGTGAGGTAACATCAGGGCGCGAAATTTCTTTTGAAAATGCTAATAAAATTGTGGGGCTACTTATTAACACAATTCCTGTTAGGGTAAAAGGTATTAAAGAAACATTGCTTGAACGAATGATAAGCTTAAACAATGAAAGTGTTGTATCTAGAGAAAATGCACACGTTGGTCTTGATAGAATTAAAAAGTTGCAAAATAGTGATACGGATTTAATAAGGTTTTTGTATGTTTTTGAAAATTATCCAACAGCTAGTATGCCTGTAGATTCTTATTTTAAGGTCGAAACTCAAGAGCTTTTCGAGCAAACAAATTATGATTTTAACTTAATTTTAACTCCTAGAAGTGATGGGCTAGTGGTTAGGCTGATTTATAATGGAAATGTATATACAAATTTTCAAATTAATCAATTCTTAGAGTGCTTTGTTTCAATGTGCATTAAAGGCTTGTCTAACTTTAATACGTGTATTAATGAATTAGATATAAGACAATGTGCTTCAGATGAAGCTATAACTAAAAACAATAAAAAAAATTGGCATAAAAATTATAACACTCTGGCTACTTTAAGTAAAGGCGACAAAGTGGCAGTTGTAGATAATGAAAGATCAATAACGTATAGCCAACTAGATAAAATGGCAGAGAATATATGTAAAGCTATTTATAAAGATGATAATAGTGCCATTGCAATTGTTATAGAACGTTCGGTTGATTTTATTGTTTCAGTCTTAGCAGTTGTAAAATCAGGGCGACCATTTGTGTGTATAGATCCTAAAGGGCCTCAAGATAGAATAAGCTATATTTTAAATGACTGCGGTTGTAGCGATGTTTTATATAACCAAATGACTGATAGATTAGCTTATGTACTAGAAAAAAATACTGAAATTTTGGCAATAGATATAAATAACGTTTCACATTTTAATAACCGTGAAACTAGCTATATACAGCCAATAGATGAAGATTCGCCGTTATATATAGTTTACACATCTGGAACCAGCGGTAAACCAAAAGGCGTTATTGTTCCATATAGAACAATAAATAATTTAATTTATCATCAAAATTATAAAGATGATTTAATTTTGAATGGAACTGTTTCTCAATATGCAAATTCTGAATTTGATGTTTGTTATCAAGAAATTTTTGCTACCCTTAATGATGGTGGAACATTAGTGATTTTGGATGAAAGAACAAAAAAAGACCCTGAGGCATTAATGGCAAAAGTAGCAGAGCATGGAATTGATACTTTGTTTTTTCCAACTGCATTTTTTAACCAATTAAGCACTAATGATAGTTACTTAAATTTAATCCCGAAAAATGTTAAAAACATTGTTGTTGCGGGAGAGCAGCTTAGCATTAGTAAAGCATTAGCTAATTATCTTAAAAATAGTGATATTCGTTTGCATAACCACTATGGTCCAAGCGAAACTCATGTTATTTCTACCAAAATATTTGATTGTAAAAACATAAGCGAAGGCTTAGCACCTATTGGGTGTGCAATTGTAAATAATAGGATACTTATAGAAGGGTTAGGCAAAACCTTACAACCTGATGGATTTCCAGGAGAAATTATAGCTAAAGGCGTAAATGTTGGGTTGGGTTATTGCAGTGATGCAGGGCTAACAAATAAAAAGTTTATTCGTTCAGATTCTATGAAGTATTGTACTGGTGATTATGGTGTTTTTGATGAAAAGCGTGAGCTATATTATATTTGCAGAAAGGATAGTCAAGTAAAAGTTCGAGGGTATCGCGTAGAATTATCGGAAATACAAGAAACGGCAAAACTTTATCAATATGTTTTAAATTCAATTGCGATAGTTAGTTTGGCACAAAAACTTGTATTATTTATAGTAATTGCAAATAATATGTTTGATTTAGAAAAATTTAAGATTTTTATAAAAAACCTACTACCAGAATACATGACTCCAGAGATGATTTTAGTTGTTGATAACATACCAACTACTGAAAGAGGAAAGGTTGATTATTCTGAGTTAGAAAATATTATTTCAAAATCATATTTGCAGATAGAAGATACAACAAATTACTTATTGAGCGAAAAAGAAAAGATACTCTTAGATATTTGGCAGCAGTTGCTATCATGTAAAATTGATATTGATACAAATTTCTTTAAAGCCGGAGGAGATTCTATAAAAGCTCTTCAAATGTCTTCTAGGCTTATGAAGTTTGACTATGATGTTAAAATAAATGATTTATACCAGTGCCCTACAATTCGTTCTCTATCAAAGCGAGTATTTCCAAGAGCTATGTATAGTTCTAACGTTTCGTTTGATGAATTTAACCTAACTCCTATACAAAAGTACTTTTTTTCAATGAGGCATATAAACCCTAATCGCTGGAATCAGTCAATTGCACTTTATTCAAAAGACAAGCTTGACTATAAATATCTTAATGAGTGTATTAGATATATTTATAACTATCATGATGCTTTAAGGCTTAAATTTGTAAAGCAAAACGGTATTATAATGCAGCGGTATTCGGAAGATGAGGCACCACAAGATATATTAAAATATAGAGATGTGCCTCATGGTGACGAAATGGATGTAATTAATCGTGAAGCAGATAAAGAGCAATCAACGCTTAATATATACAATGCTCCGCTTTGTAAGTTTATACTTTACCATACAAACAAAGGTGATTATCTTGTTTGTATAGCACACCACCTAATAGTTGATGCTGTTTCATGGCGTATAATAATTGAAGACCTTTACCAGTTGTATATGCAGAAAATTAACAATCAACCAATGAAGTTGCAGGGCAAGACCTTGTCGTTTCAAGATTTTAGTAAATTGCAGTACGAAGTTGATTTTCAAGATGATTATTTCTGGAGAAACCAACAATGGAATGATACTTTAATAACAAGATACGACGGTATTGAAAACAATGTTGAGGATAGTAAATTAGTAGAAACTTCATTGTTGAGAGATGAAACAAATCTATTTTTAAAAGGTGCTAATGCAGCGTATGAAACAAATTTTAACGAACTACTACTTACAGCCCTCGCAATAACCATAAATCGCGAATATTCTATTTCCAATAAGATGATACTTTTAGAAGGCCATGGCAGGCTAAATAATGTTTTAGGTAGGGAAATAAATTTATCACGCACGGTTGGGTGGTTTACTTGCATGTACCCTATTTGTTTAAAAATACAGCAAGAAGATAATATTGAAGGGCAGATATATTCTACAAAACAATCTTTAAGCAATATTCCTAATCAGGGCATAGGGTATGGAATATATTCGTATTTGAAGGAAGAAGGTGGGTTGCAAGATTTAAATAGTGCAGAAATATCTTTTAACTATCTTGGGCAGTTTGATAATTATAACAATTCTATGTTTAAGTGGTCCGATTGCGATTTGGGTAGTATGACTCAAAAAGGGAATAAGAGAATAGCACCAATTTGTATTACTGGCTTAATTGATGATAATAAGCTAAAAATATATATAGATTACAACAAAAAGATGTACCTAGAAGACTCAATGGAGTCTTTGATAAAGTGCTTTAAGCAAAGTCTTTTAGATGTAATATATCATTGCGAAAGCAAAATTAGTAAGGTAGAGGTTGATGATGAAAGCAAAGCGTTTTCCTTATCTTTACAGCAAAGCGAAATATACACCCAGTATTTGCTTAGTCCTGACAATACTAACTATTTAGTTCAATATATTTTAACTATGCAAGGCAGGTTTACGCTAGATTGCATGTCATACTGCTTAAATCAATTAATGCATAAACATATCATGTTGCGTATTTCTATATACAAAGATTTGCATGGTGAAATAAAACAAAAGGTACAAGATAAATTTAATTTACCCATTTCATATTTCGATTTTACTAAGTTTACAGATGTTGAACAAGAAGCACGAATTAATGAAATTGTTCTAAAGGATAAAACCTTGCAATTTGATTTAGAAAATGGGTTGCCGCTACGCTTATGTGTTATTATTACAGGCGAAAAAACAGCAAGGCTTATTTGGAGCTTTCATCACATTTCTATTGATGGGTGGAGTATTCAAGTTTTACTTAAAGATTGGCATCAGTTTTATAATGAATATTGGGCAGGCAAGTCTTATCAGGCTTTAGAAGATAAGGGGTACTATAACTACATTAAACAAGAAAAGAGTATAAATCGATATAAAGCAAAAGAATTTTGGTTTACACTTTTGGATAAATATAGTGCAAAAGAAGTATTACCTATAAATTCTACTATTAAAGACAAAGGTAACGAAGCAGTGCACTTTAGCTTACTAGATTCTTTAATACATCATAAATGCAATGAATTTGCACAACAAAGAAACATAAGTATTAATATTGTGTATGAATCTGTATGGGGCATTTTACTGCAAATGATAGGCTATACAGACGATATTGTTTATCATGTTGTGCATGCAGGGCGCCCTCATTCGTTTGAGGGGATAGAGAGTACGGTGGGGTATTTTATTAAAACAATTCCGATAAGAACTACTAAAGCAAAGGATAAAACATTTATTGAATGTACAAAAAACTTGTATGATATTTATAAGCAAATTAATAATGTTATAGGCGAAACTTCATATGATATTGTACCTATGTATGCTACATTACCATTAAATTTGTTTATATTTGAAAACTATCCAGAAACCATAATACACGACTCGGACTTTATTGTTAACAATGCAGAAGTTTACAGTCCTATTCCTGCGGATATATTTCTTATGATAATACAAAAATCTGATACAGTAAAAATAGAATTGCATTATAAAGAAAATGTTTGTGAAAATGACATTGCACAAGAAATTCTTAACCAGTATATTTTATTGTTAGAAAATCTTATTAATAATCCGAATAAGCTTATTTTACAAATACATCAAGAGTTAATGTTAAGGAATGTGAATCAGGATTTTGAGTTTGATTTTTAACTGACGGATGAGAAGTGCAACAGATGAAAGTTTAAATCACTGGTTTTGAAAGTAGTAGTTTGCTGTGCTTTTTAAATTTTGATACAACTAGGGGGCAGAGATGGAAAATAGTTTAATAGAGAAAGCAAAGCTAAGTTATTGGAATCATCAGTTACAAAAATTACCGTACAATGTGAAAATTAAACGTAATGAGCTATATACAAAATGGGATAAATTTTCAATATCATTAAATAGTAATATGCAAAAAAAGGCTAAAATCTTAACAAAAGATATAGATATGGCAAAATATATATTTGCACTAACAGGGTTTACTGCCTATATATCATTGTATTCTGAATACAATGAAGAAAATAGTGTAGTTATGGTAAATGATGAAGCAAAAAAATATCTTTTGCCATTAATTATTAATTTCGATAGATCATTAACACCGCGTACAGCGATGAACACTATAAAAGGTAAATATAAAGAGATTTTAAATTATGGCACTGCATATGTGCCAACCCTTGTTAAAAATATGGAAAATGGTACAAAATTTCTTGAAAGTATATATAAGTATGTTTTTTGTTCAAATTTTGACCAAATTGAAACAGAAAACACATGTTTTCGTTTTATATTGGATAGTACAGATTTTGTATATCATTGTTATTATGATTGTAATTATTTTTCTGATACAGAAATAAATCAGCTTAAGCATGGGTTAGAAAATGTGTTTTCATTTATGTTAGAAAAAACAGATGAAACATTCTTAAAATTTGATTATATGTCTAAAGAATATAAGCAAATGCTCTTTAAATTTGGATCTAATAAGATGAATTTAGAAGAGAGTTTACTAACAATAGCAGAAAAATATTTAGATCAAGTTGAAAAATCGGCCACATACATAGCATTAAAAGATGATAATTCTGCAATTACTTACATGCAATTTAATAATAGGGTTGTGCAAATTCTTGGTTATTTAAAAAAAATAGGAGTAAATAAAGGCGATAAGGTTATTATTTCTATGGAGAAATCTATAGACATGATTGCAACCATTTTTGCTGTTATATTGCGTGGTGCCACATACATACCTGTTAGTTATGAAAATCCTGTACAGTGGGTTAACAATATTATTTCTTATAGCAATGCAAAATATATACTAACACAAAAAAAACTTTATCTTATAAATAAAGAATATGTGGTGCCGCTAGTTTATATATGTGCAGTAAAAGACTCGTCGCAGACAATAGATATCAATGAATTAATTTGCAAAGTTTCGCCTGATGATATAGCGTATATAATATTCACCTCAGGTAGTTCCGGTATACCTAAAGGTGTGCAAGTAAGCCACAGAAATCTTGTAAGTATGATATGTGGGTATAGTGAGGTGCATTTTAAAGAGTATCATGAAACTGAGAGAATAAATATTGCTGTTGTTGCACCTGTCTTTTTTGATGTTTCGGTACTGCAAATTTTCCCTTGTTTATTATATGGCCATACATTATTTTTATTATCAGATGATACAAAGGCAGATTATGATAAAATGGCGTATTTCTTTGAAAATAACAAAATTAATTTAACAGACTTTACGCCTGCACTTTTTCAAAATTTTGTTGATTCTCCTGCATTTACAAATTATAAATATTTCTTTAATGAAATTATTTTGGCAGGTGAAAACTTGAAGAAAGCCGTTGTACATAAATTTTTGGAAAATATAAGCCCTGCTCCAAAGTTAACAAACTCATATGGTCCTACAGAATGTACGGTTTATGCATCTAGCTTTTCAGTTTTGGATTTGGAGGCTATAAAAACAGAAGGGATACCTATAGGTAGACCATATCCAAACGTAAATTTATATGTTTTGAACGATAATTTAAATCTACAGTTTATAGGTATACCAGGCGAGTTATATATCGGGGGTGCGGGCGTTAGTTGTGGCTATATTAATAATCAAGAGCAGAATTTTAAAAATTTTATAGAAAATCCAATATTGCCAAATGATATTATTTATAAAACAGGTGATGTTGTTTTATGGCAAGAAGATGGAACATTGCTATTTTTAGATAGGATAGACACATGTATTAAATTGCGTGGCTACCGTATTGAACTAAGCGAAATTGAGAGTGTATTGCTAGAAAAACAAGGAATAAAGCAGGCGATTGTTCGGCTGATACAAAATTTTGAAAATCCTTATTTAGTAGCGTATTATACAACTACAAAAAGTGAAGTGCATAATGATATTAAAGAATATCTACAAAAGCGATTACCAAGTTACATGATTCCATCAACTTTTATTCATATGAGCGATTTTCCTTTATCCAGTAATGGAAAAATAAGTGAGGAGCTATTGCCAGACCCTGTAGATGCATTTGAAGAAGATGATATTAACTTATCTAAAGAAGAGAAAGAAATACAAGAAATATTTAAAGAAATTCTAAACATAAGCCGAATTGGAAAAAATGTGAGCTTTTTTAGTATTGGGGGAAATTCTCTGTCGGCAATAAAGCTATTAAATAATATTAATCGAAGATATAATACAGTGCTGAAACTTGCTGATTTATATGAAGCCTCTACTATAAAAGAAATTGCTTCTGCAGTTTGTAGAGGCAATAAAGAGGATTTTGCTGTAATTTATGTAAACGACGAAGAGGAAAAGTTAGTACCACAGTCGTTTCAGCAACAAAGAATATATGTTTCTGAAATTATGCAAGGCAAGTCAACACAGAACAATATTACCGAAATTTATGAAATACACGGAAACTTTAATCCCCAACATGCAGCAGAGGTTTTTCGCAAGTTAATTGAAAGGCATGGCATTTTGCGTACATCATTTTATAATGTAGGTGATAGGCTATTTCAAAGAGAAGATGCTAACATAAATAACTGCATTAATATTTATGATTACAAAAACGTGTCAATGTATGATGATATAGCACTTGAAGAAACTATACAAAAAATCAACACACCTTTTCTACTATCTGAAGCACCTTTGTTAAGAATAAATATTTATATATTTTCGAATGAACGCTATTTAATAATTATAAACCTTCATCATATTATTGTAGATGCGATGTCAATAAATATATTAATTCGCGATTTTATGATTTTGTATAAAGGGAACGCTCTTTCAATGCTTAAATCGAATTATCAAACCTATAGTATACATCAGCATAGGTTTATAAATAGCCAATCTTATGAGGAAATGAAGCAATTTTGGCTAAATAGGTTAAAAGATAAAATTGAACCCTTATCTCTCCCTATAGATTACGACTACCCAGATTACAGGTCTTTTGAAGGTGGCTCTGTTTGTGAATGGGTTGATATAAAACAAATAAAAAACTTACCAGATTTATTAAAAGAAGAAAAATCTAGTTTGTTTATTTATATGTTTTCTTGCTATATCGCTACACTTTATAAGGCAACACATAATAATAATATTATTGTTGGCACGCTAATGGCAGACAGGTTTTCAGAAGAGCTCGAAGACGTTATGGGTGTTTTCTTTAATGTTGTTCCCGTACTTGTAGAGCTTGAGGGATTAGATACATTAAATCAAATAAGGCGAGCAGCTAGAGATGCAATCATACTTTCTATGAAAAATATGCAATTTTCATATTTAGATGTTATAAGCAGCTTAAATATTTCAAGAAATTCTAAGAGAAACCCTGTGTTTGACGTTTCTTTTAATATAGTGGAATACCCTTCACTCAACGAACATTTAGGGCAAGAAATCGAATTTTATCAAAGGTCGAGGCAAGTACATGAAACAGTAAGTGATTTACATATGCAGGTAAGTAATTATGGCAATCGCGTCCTTGTACAAATTTATTATAATAAAAAAATATTTAAAAATGAAACTATACAAAAAATATTGTCAGATTATATGGAAATATTTAATGGTGTAGATGATGAAAGCATATGGAGGGCTATAAATGATAATGCAAAAAGAAATACTTAATATATTTAATAGTTCAGAGTTTTGTGATAAGTGTGCGATAAGTTATGGTGAAAATCAAATAACATATAATGAGCTTAAAAATCGCTCTATTAAAATTGCACAATCGTTTATTAATGAAGGGCAAAAGGATGTTATTGGTGTTTTATTAAGTGATAGATGTGACTATATTATATCAGCGATTTCTATATTGTTGGCAGGGCAAGTATTTTGTATGATTGATGATAAATATCCAGAACAATACATAGCAAATATGATTGAACAAGCAGATATAAAATTTATTTTGCATGATGCTGGTACTTCCAATCGAGCACAAGATATTTTGGCACTAACACAAAATCATGTTCAGTTAAAGCAAATTGATAAATTGCTTATGGGTGAACCTAAATTAGATACATACTTACCAAGCTATAATGCTAAGGACCCAATATATGTTTATTTTACATCCGGCACCACCGGAATTCAAAAAGCGATATTAGGTAAAAACGAAGGCCTTACTCATTTTATAAATTGGGAAAAAGGTGTACTTAGTTTAAAAGACAATATAAGAACGGCACAATTTACATCTCAAAGCCACGACCCATTTTTAAGAGATATATTTTTGCCACTTTTATCTGGCGGAACGGTATGCATTCCTGATAAAAGTGTGCAAAGTAATAGCGATATTGTTAGCTGGATAAATAATAATAAAGTTAATGTGATACATTGTACCCCAAGCTTTTTCAAATATTTTGCTCCACCAAATAGTAGTTTTACTGATTATCCTAATTTAAAATATATATTATTAGCAGGAGAAAAGGTTCATGCATCAGCATTGCATCCTTGGTATGAACAATTTGGCGAAAAAATTTCGCTGATAAATTTATATGGTCCGACAGAAACAACTTTAGCAAAGATATACCATCCAATTAACAAAAGTGATGTAGATAATTATGAAATCCCTATTGGAAAGCCTATAAATGATACTGAAATATATATTCTTGATGAAAATATGACAAAGTGTGAAATAGGCCAAGTTGGCGAAATATATATAAAAACAGAATACAAGACACATGGATATTTAAGTGCGGGCAAGCTTGATAAAGAATGTTTTGTATATGTTTCTTCAAATATTAATGATTTACTTTATAAAACTGGAGACTTTGGGTTTATTAACAACGATGGTAATATAGTATTTAAAGGAAGAAAGGATAATGAAATAAAGTATAGGGGCTACCGTATCAATCTTTCAACAATTGCGGATAAAATAAAAGAAATTGAAGGCATTGACGATGTGGTTATGGTTTATAACGAAAAACATGATGTGATTATTTCATATGTTGTGTCTAAGTGCGAAGTAGACGATGTGAATATTGCTAAACACATTGGGAGAGCTTTACCATGGTATATGATTCCCGAGCATTTTGTGAAAATTGATATGATTCCGCTAACAATAAACTATAAAATAGATATAAAAAAGCTGCCTCTTCCTGATGTATTAGAAGTTAGTAAGCAATCGACGGAAACAGAGAAGATGCTAACTGAAATTTGGGAAAGGCTACTAGAGCGAAGTGATATTGGCCTTAATGATAATTTTTTTAGGCTAGGAGGCCATTCAATGTTAATGCTTAAAATGCAATACGAGCTATCTTTAAGAAATATCGAAATTTCGGCAGATAAGTTGTTTGTAAATCAAACAATTAGTATGCTTAGTAATTTTATAGAAAGTGGTGAATATAGCGAATGAACTTAGAAAGCATTAAGCCATTTAACGAGTTGTACTACAAAAACTGTTTGTATAATTCTTTATTTTCTATTATCAAGTTTTATAAACGCTCCATAAACCCACTGTTTTCATATGATTTATTTTATTATGATGTGTCTATTAAAAATAGCGATAATAGCCTTTATAATATAGTTTCTATTTTAGAAACTAAAAAACCTGAAGATATTGTTGTTAATGATATTGGTCTACAATTTAATAAAGTTGTACAAGCCAATAATATAGTGGTTCGCATAAATAATGCTGTAAAAAGTAATGTGCCCTCAATTATTTGGGTTGATGCCTTCTACCTTCCATATAGAAACGATACATATAAAAGAAGACACCTTCCGCATGCTTTGCTGGTTTATGGGGTTTCTCCGTGTATGAAGTATTATAAGATAATTGATCATGATAAATTTGAAACATTAACATATGAAAAAAGAAGCTTGGCTGTTGATGAGCTTAGTATAGCTTACGAGGGCTATAAAAACAATTTTTCAGATTTTAATTTAGATACTTTTTATGAAATTTGGCAAGGTAATACCAAGGCAGTTTCAGAGCTTTATTGTTATGATACTTATATAAACAACTATATAAACAAGGCAGATTTTATTTACAATAGCATTTCATCAATTAAAAAGCTTGAAAAATATTTGATAGAAATTTACTCACAAGAATCTCTTGTTAGCTTGCATGTAGAAAATATTTTACTTAAACTTAATTTTGCTATAGAGCTTAAACGGGCAGAAAAATTTGTTCAGCAAAGGTTTAATTTAGTGGATAGTGTGATTAAATATTTGGACAATTCTTTAGAGAACCTAAGGCACAGTAGAGATATTTTGGCAAAATATTATTATTCAAGAAAATATAACAAGGAGAATTTGATAAACTCTATTAATTTTAGTAAGCTTGAAGAATTAGAAAAATATAGAGTAGAAGAAATTATGTCAAACTATTTTTCAGGCAACATTATTGAACAGAAAAAGATTATTAGTTTTTAGTTATTAGAGAGCATTAACATTAACTCTAAAACATAGGAAAGGCAAAATATGAAACTTAAATTATTTTATATACTGTACGCAGGCGGATTTGCTTTAAGCGCAAGCCGTTTTATTCCTTATTTAAAAAATGATGATGTAGAGCTTGTGCCTATTGAATACGCAGGCAGAGGTATGCGTTCTAACGAACAAAAATACGAAAGCTTTGAACATGTTGTACAAGACGTGGTTAAACAAATAAATAAACAAGTAGGCGATGACCCTTATATAATATGGGGGCATAGTATGGGTGCACTTGTAGCATATGAAGTGTGCCACAAGATGAATAGCGTGGGTAATAATAGGCTAAAACATGCTATTTTTTCGGGGCAAGATGCACCAAACAGTAAACACATTAAAAAAGAATATCATCTACTTTCAAAGCCAGATCGTATTAAATTTATCAATAAATTAGGTGGGATTCCTGAAGAGATTACAGAATCTAGCGACTGGTTTAACTTTTTTTTAAGCTATATTGAATCTGATTTGTTGCTTATGGATCAATATAAATATATAAACAGAGGAAAATTAAATTATAAATGTGTTGTAATGTATGGAAAAGAAGATGAAAGTATACATATCTTGAAAAATGATTGGGAAGAGCTGTTTTTTAATATTAGCTATAAGGTACACGAAGGTGGACATTTTTTTATTTTTGATGAAATTGAATTAGTAATGGAGAATATAAATCAAATTATAGATGAAGTAAGGGATGTTCATACTAACGCCTATCCGCCTTTTAAAAACAGGCAATAAGGAGGAGCTTATGATTAAATGGGGAATTGTCGGTGCAGGAATTGTTTCAGAAAAATTTGTTCGTGCAGCAAATTTTGTTCAAGATTCAATTGTTTATGCTGTTGCTTCTAAAACTAATGCAGATAAATTTGCACAAAAGCATAATGTGCCAGTTATTTATAAAGATTATAACGACTTGGCAAATGATAAAGAGATAGATGCAGTATATGTGAGCACAATAAATCCGATGCACTATGAAATTGTGATGATGATGCTTAATAAAAACAAAGCTGTATTATGCGAAAAGCCAGCTGGTATGTGTGCTAATGAAACCTATGCGATGGCTGAGCTTGCTAACAGAAAACAAGTATTTTTTATGGAAGCAATGTGGACAAAGTTTTTGCCTGCAATATTGCATTTAAAAGAAATAATTCATTTAATTGGTTGTATAAGGCGTGTTAAGGCTGAATTTTGTATAAATGTAGAAGCGGGTATAACTCATCGTCTTTTTAATAAATCCCTTGGTGGAGGGGCATTGTTAGATATGGGTATATACCCACTATCATTTATACATATGCTATTAGGCGTTCCGGATGAGATTAATCCAACTCTTTATGTAGGTGAATATGGTGTGGATGAAATAGGGGAGATAACTCTTTTATATAAAAATGCCATAGCTCAGGCTAGTTTCGCAACACGATGTGATGGTTTAGACTATGCTGTTATATATGGTGATAAGGGCAAAATTGAAATTCCAAATTTCCACAAGGCGACAAGACTAAACATAAAACTGTCATCAGGTGTTAGTAAAGAATATGTAACTTCTCATTTATTAAATGGATTTGAATTTGAAATACAAGAGGCAGTAAAGTGTATTAAAAATGGCGAAATAGAAAGCAAAATACACACACATAATGATTGCATAGAAATATCAAAAATAATAGATTATGCATATAGAAAAATTATATAAAATAGTTATTTAGGTTGTGTTGCTATAAGGATATATTCTTATAATGCAAACATGCCTAGTTAAGGAGGCATTATGGATACATTAATTAATCAAGTAATGACTTGGATATGGAAACCTATCAGCCAAATATATGATGATGCCTACGAAGAGGCAAGAAATTTAAAAGCAATTGAGATTTATAACGGTCTTGCGGAGGTAGAAGCGGGATTTTATAAGTATCCGAGTGTAAATTTAAATATATTGCCGTCTTCAGGGTGCTCTCATCGTATAAAAAACAATATAATGTCAGGGTGTAGTATGTGTAATTATCAATCTGATTTTGCCAAATCCGAAGGCTACATGAAAGCATTGCGAGAAAAAGATGCTAATCTATACACAGATGTTATTATTAGGGCCTTTAAAAAGGCTAGAACTGATAATTTGATTCCAAATAAAAAGGAAATGTTATCTACTTATGATGGGTTTGATTCGTTTGAAATGCCAAATGAGCTAATTGATAAACTATGGGATGTTAACAGCTTTTTTAAAGAGCAACCTTTTGGGGTAGTTGTTCAAGTTAGGGCCGAAAGTGTAACAGAAGAAAAGCTTGATAAACTCATAAATACTTTGCCTAAGCGAACTCGTATAACAGTCGAATTTGGCGTTGAATGTAGTAATGAATTTGTTCGAAATAATTGGCTAAATAAAAATACTTTTAATAGGCAAATAGAAGAGGCTATACGCTTGGTACGTAAAAAAGGTCTTACTGTGCAGTGCAATATGCTTATAGGGATGCCTGGCTTAACCGAAGAAGTATCAAAAAAATTAGCTGTAGAAACGATATTTTACTTGGACGATTTGAAAGTTGATAAAATTGTTGTGCTTCCATTAAATCGTAAAAAATATACTTTGCAATGGTTTATATATGAGCATTTAAAAGACAATAAAAACCTTAAGGAATTAGGTATAGCCCAAGAAGAGCATACAGGTATACCTTGGTTATATACAGTATATGAAACAATTTATCAAGTTTATTTATCAAGGCCTTATTTGATGCCAAAATTGCTTATATCACAAATGTCTGAGAGCAATAATATGATTGATAATGATATTTGCTATAATAAAGATTCAAAATGTATTTGTAATGGTGAGGTAAAGGATATTATCCTTAATCATAAATCTGCAGAAGAGCTTTTGATGTTTAAAGATAAGGTATATAATGATTCTTGCTCTTGTGCTGATTCATATTTTAAATTATTAAAGCTTCAAGAAAAAGCTGGAGATGCTAAGAATGTAGCTTACATAATAATGGATGAAATTAAGAAAGAAATGATGGCTCTAGGCTATACTGAAAAATTTATTGATATGAGCCGATAGCACTTATTAACTGAAACAGTGAGAGGATAGAATATGATTAAAGAACTTAAATATCCAATTAATGGCGAAGAAATAATTAAGAAAAAGAAATATTTAAAAAGGCAGTTTCTTGATTTATCTGATTTTACTGAAGTGCGTATTGCTATTTTAAGTGGAAGCACTATAGGCGATATTGCAGATATCTTGGAGCTTTTTTTGTTTTCTTATGAAATAAAGCCTATATTTTATATTGGGAATTATAATCAGTATTATGAAGAAACGCTGTTTAACACTAAAGATCTTATTAGTTTTAGGCCAGATATTATTCTAATTCATACAACTTCACGGAACGTTCTAGATAAAGATATTTTTTCAAAACTTAATCAAGTGTGGGAACACATTCAAAAAATGCATGGTTGTATAATAATTCAAAATAATTTTGAGTTATTATACAACCACATAAGTGAGATAAGCGAGCTAAATACAAAAATAGACGAATATAAAAATAAAACTTTTTATGTAAATGATATTAGGTATCTATCTGCTGTATATGGACTTGATGAGTGGCTTGATAATAGAAGTTATTATCTTTATGGATACGCTTTTAATGTTAAAGCAGTTCCTATGTTTTGCCACAATATTGCTATAATTATAAAATCTATATACGGTAAAAACCACAAGTGCATTGTTGTTGATTTAGATAATACTATATGGGGCGGTATAGTAGGCGAAGTAGGAGCAGAAGGAATTGAGCTTGGAAAGGGCACAGCTCTTGGAGAAGCATATTTGGATTTTCAAAAATTTTTGAAAAAGATGCATAGTTTTGGCATAATATTAGCAGCATGCTCGAAAAACAATGAAACAATTGCAAAAGAGGCCTTTACAAACTCTAATATGGTTTTACAACTTGATGATTTTGCCGTATTTTGTGCTAATTGGAATGAAAAAAGCAATAATATAATTCATATTTCTAAAAGCTTAAATATTCTTCCGCAACATTTAGTATTTGTTGATGATAATCCAGCAGAACGAGAGCAAGTAAGCAGTGTTTTACCACAAGTTGCAATAATTGAAAGTAATTTTGTAACAGATTTTATAAGATATATTGACCGTGGGGGGTATTTTTACTCTGAAGTGTATTTAGAAGAAGATATAAGAAGAAATGAATATTATAGAAATGAAGTTAAAAGAAAAGTGGTCGAAGTAAACAGCAATAACTACGGAGATTACTTAAGTTCTCTAACCATGGCAGCTAAGATAGAACCATTTTCAGACGCACATATAGAAAGAATAACTACCCTTATCAATAAAACAAATCAATTTAATCTTACAGGGCAAAGATATTCTTTAAACGAAGTAAAAAAAATTTCTATTAATAATAATTTTGTTACTTTATATGCAGATTTAAATGATAAGTTTGGTAGTAGTGGAATTATATCAGCATTGATTAGCGAAGTTATTGAAGGTAGTGCACATGTTAGGCTTTGGGTTATGAGTTGTCGTGTATTTAAACGTGATGTAGAGTTGGCAGTTTTTGACTCGTTGGTTGAAGAGTGCTTGAAAAGGGGTATTAAAAAGATTTTTGGGTATTACCATAAAACTGATAGAAATGAGTTTGTATCAAAGCTATACGAAAGTTTAGGTTTTTACAAATCTTTAGACGAAGTATGGGTATTTGACGTTGATAAAGGGTACATGCCTTGTAATAAATATATACGGATGAGAAAGGAATAATTTTATGGTTGAAATTTTTGATATGCTTAGAGATATTATTTTTGATGTTCTTGATGATAAAGAATTAAAAATTACAAGAGAAACATCGGCCGAAGATATAGAAGATTGGGACAGCCTTGCACAGATAAGCATTATTTCATCTTGCGAATCGGCTTTTGGTATAAGGTTTGAATTAAGTGAGGTTCTTCAGATGAAAAATGTGGGTGATACTGTTGATTTGATTATGGAGAAGATAAAATGATAGATAAAATAGATGGTATCAATAATTTTTCATACGAAGAAATATTTATTGGTCAAACTTGTGAACTAATCACAAATATTTCAGAGCAAATGCAGCAAATGTTTCACTATATTTCGGGAGATATAAACCCACTTCATACTGACGAAAGTTATGCTAAAAAAAGAGGTTTTAACAAAAGAGTGGTATACGGGATGCTTACAGCTACATTTTATTCTACTTTGGTTGGAACTCTTCTTCCGGGCAAGTCGTGTTTATTTCATGAGGCAGACATAAAATTTCGCAACCCAGTTTATCTTGGTGATAGCCTAAAAATTGTAGGACAATGTATTGAAAAAAACGACTTATATAAAATCATAACTATAAAAGCAAAAATTTATAATCAGGATAATATAGTAGTATCTTCTGCGAAACTAAAGGTAGGTGTAGCACATGAGTAAAATAGCTTTAATTTTAGGTGCATCTTCAGAGATTGGGGCAGCACTTATAAATGAGATAAAACACGAATTTGATATTATTGTTGCCCACTATAATACAAATAGGCAAGAACTTGATGAATTAAGAACAGTTATAGGAAAAGATAAACTACATATTATAAAAGCCGATTTTTCCTCAAAAGAAGATACAAATAACTTTATTAAAACTATTGAAGAAACTGGATTAATTCCAACACATATAGTTCACTTGCCTGCCGCTGCTGTAAGATGTATAAATTTTCATAAATCACATTGGAACTGTGTGCAGACTGACATTGATATTAGTCTTCGTTCGATATATAAAATTTTAAATAGATTTATAAGACCAATGACAAAGAAAGGAAATGCAAAAATAGTTTTTGTGTTGTCTTCATGCACAGTAAATGTACCAAATTATATGCTAGATTACACGGTTGTAAAATATTCGTTGTTAGGGCTTATGAAATCACTAGCTGTCGAATATGCAGAAAAAGGCATAAATATTAATGCAGTGTCACCATCTATGGTCGAAACTAAATTTCTTAATAACCTGCCACGTATAATTATTGAAAAATCAAGAGAAAATAGCCCATTAAAACGCAATGCGAACGTTCAAGATATTGTTCCAGTAATTAAGTTTTTACTATCCGAAGAAAGCTCATTTATAACAGGGCAAAATATTGTGGTTTCAGGTGGAAACAAAGTATAATAAATTTAATTCGGTTTTAGTATTTTGCTTATATTTATATAAGGTGGCGAAAAAAATGGTCGAAGTTTACGCAATTAAAATTAACACCCCTATTGAAGATGAGATGCTTAGTTATTTAATTTCACATACATCATACGAAAAGCAAGAACGGTTAAGCAAACTTTATTTTGAGGAAGATGTTAAAAGAACTTTGTATGGTGATTTATTAGTAAGACATTTAGCGTGCGAGAAACTAAATATTTTAAATGATGAAGTAATATTTGAATATAACGAATTTTCAAAACCTTTTTTGAGAAATAATCCTAATTTTAAGTTTAATATTTCACATTCTGGTGATTTTGTTGTTTGTGCTATTGGAAAAGAAGATATAGGTATTGATATTGAACAAATAAAGCCAATTGATTTGAATATTGCAAAACAGTTCTTTTCAGAAAATGAGTATCAAGATTTGATAAGTAAGCCTGATGAATTAAGGCTCAAATATTTTTATGACTTGTGGACGCTTAAAGAAAGTTTTATCAAATGTATAGGGAAGGGAATGGCAATACCTTTAAACTCTTTTTACGTTTCAATAACAAAAAATCAGATAACTATCCGCTCAAATTCATTGTATCAAGTACATTTTCGTCAATTTTTTCTAGACGAAAATTACAAATTGTCGATTTGTTCAAAAGATAACTGCTTTGTAGATGATGTAAAAATTGAAAACATAACTAATATTATAGATAGGCTAGTTTGACAGGTCAATAGATTTCTGTATAGTAAAGATAAAACATTATGGAGGGTTATACTGTGGGAAAACAGTTCCTGTATAAAAAATTAAAGGCATATTAGAATTATAGTGAAATTAGATTTTTTGCCTCCCCATCATTAAATAAATTTTACTTTGCTATTGATTTTAAAGATGCATTATGATATGATTACATTATCCAAAAGGGAGTAGCGAGTGGAATTATCCATTTGTCGCATTCGTCAATACGGCTAAATCAAGCCCGGATGCGGTACGTTAGATTGCTTATGACGACGCAAGACTTTTGGCTCATTTCAAGAGCCTTTTGTCTTGCGTTTTTTTTATTGAAAAAAACGCACGCGAAACGGCCATAAAAAGGAGATTAAGTAATTTATGAATCAAGAATTTTACACTAAGGACACAAGGCAGTCTTTACAGGAGTTAAAGACTAACGAAAATACGGGTTTGTCGGCTTTAGAGGCAAAGAAGCGGCTAGAAGAAAACGGGGCAAATAGACTCCAAAGTGCAAAAAAGAAGTCCCTTTTCGTGCGGATAATAGCACAATTTAAGGATTTTCTCGTAATTATTCTTATTGTAGCGGCTGTTATATCTGTGATTGCGGGAGATGGGTTAAAAGATGCAATACTTATTATTGGTATACTGCTAGTTAATATGATTATCAGTATAACTCAAGAAAGCAGGGCGGATAACGCACTTGAAGAGCTTAAAAACATGTCTAGTCCAAAAGCTAAGGTTAAAAGAGATGGGCAGGTTGACAAGGTTGATTCTAGCGAAGTGGTTGTTGGCGACATAATAATTCTAGATGCAGGTGACTATATTCCGGCCGATGTTAGAATAATTGAAAGCATGAATCTTAGGGTAGACGAATCTGCTTTAACGGGCGAATCTATGTCAGTAACAAAATATGCGGATGTTATTTTGGATAAAGAAGCGAGCCTTGGGGATAGAGTAAACCTTGCGTCTATGGGAACGGTTGTTACTTATGGGCGTGGAGTAGGAGTTGTATATGCAACTGGTATGAACACAGAAATGGGCAAGATTGCCACAATTTTAAATGAAACGCAAGAAGCTAGCACACCACTGCAAATAAAGCTAAATGCTATGGCTAAAGCATTAGGTATAATATGCATCATCACTTGCTTAGTTATATTTGGCATTGGGTTTTTGCATGGTATAGATTTAATTGAAATGCTGATGGTATCTGTTTCTTTAGCTGTAGCGGCTGTGCCGGAAGGTGCGGCTATAGTTGCCACGGTTATTCTTGCCATAGGTGTGCAGAAAATGGTTAAATCAAACGTAATTGTAAAAAGGTTAAGGGTTGTTGAAACTCTCGGTAGTACAACAGTAATATGCTCTGATAAAACAGGAACACTTACACAAAATAAAATGACTGTTATAAAAGTATTTGATGTAGAAAATGCATACGAAGTTACAGGTACGGGATATAGTGCGGATGGTGAGGTAGTTGCTGAGAATACGCCTATTAGTAAAAACATCTCTCTTATGGCTGAAATAGCTGTTTTGTGTAATGATGCCATTTACGATAAAGAAACTGTCAAAATAATTGGCGACCCTACTGAAGCTGCCATGCTTGTTTTTGGTGTAAAACTAGGAAAGGAAAGACAAGAACTAGATAGTAGATGCAAAAGAGTGCAAGAAATTCCGTTTGATTCGGAAAGGAAGCTAATGTCTACCTATAATCTTAAAGGTGGCAAGGTTGTAATGAATACAAAAGGTGCACCTGATGCTATAATAAAACGCTCGAGTCGTGTATATTTAAATGGTGAAGTTGTGACGATGACTGAGGAGATAAGGCAGAAGCTTATAGCCAAAAATGAGCAATTTGCAGCTTTGGCTTTTCGCGTGTTAGCATTCGCGTATAAGGAATACAAAAACGAAGAAGAGATAGACAATTTGGAAGAAAATTTAATCTATGTAGGTATGATGTGCATGATAGACCCTCCTCGTGAAGAAGTAAAGGATTCTATAGCAACTTGCCATGGTGCTGGAATAAATGTGAAAATGATAACTGGCGACCATAAAATCACCGCACAAGCAATAGCCACTACCTTAGGAATTATGCAAGAGGGTGAAGAAGTTTTAGACGGCAATGATTTGAATAACCTAACAGATGACGAGCTAACCGAAAAAGTTAAAAATGTTAATGTTTTTGCTAGGGTATCGCCCGAGCATAAGGTGCGTATAGTTGACGCTGTAAAATCAAGCGGCAATATAGTAGCAATGACGGGCGATGGTGTAAATGATGCACCTTCTCTTAAAAAGGCGGATATTGGCATAGCTATGGGTATAACGGGTACAGATGTATCAAAAGAAGCCGCAGATATGATTTTAACTGACGATAATTTTGTAAGCATAACTAAAGCAGTAGAGCAGGGAAGAACAATTTATAGCAATATCCGAAAAGTAACGAGCTACCTATTGTCTTGCAATATCGGTGAAATATTGATAATACTTGTGGCTATACTTTTAGGGCTACCTGTACCTCTGGTTGCAACACAATTATTGTTTGTAAATTTACTTACAGATGCTTTTCCTGCTTTTGCCCTTGGGATGGAGAAAAAAGAGTCTGGTATTATGAAAAAGAAGCCACGCGACCCTAAAGAAACAATTATTAATAAAAATATGCAAACATTAGTAATACTAAGAGCTATATTTCTCTGTGCAGGTAGTTTAAGTGCGTTTATTTTTGGGTTAAATGTGTATGATTACAATGTTGCAATAAGCATGTGTTTCTTTACTTTAGTGGCAAGTGAGTTGATTGTTTCATACTCATCAAAAACAGAAACATTTGCAGGCTTTACTCGAAAGTTGTTTTCTAATAAATTTCTTAATATTTCTATGAGCCTATCTTTTGGAATATTAGTGGCAGTTATGTATGTTCCATTTCTTAGCAACTTGTTTAATACAGTGCCATTAAGCCTTGTACAGCTTGGAATATGCTTAGGGTTAGTGTTTATAGTAGTACTCGGAAGTGAGTTTTCAAAAAAATTGATGCCTAAGAATATTGAAAAATCTACGGTTAACTAGAGTTACAGACTTTTTTAAAAAGGGTGCCGTATATATTGTCGAATTATACTGAAATTTTTAATAGGAGTTTATTATTATGGTTTTACAGCAATTTAACTTAGTGCATATTCTTGTGCTTCTTACTATTCCGGCATTTATCGCTGTGTCATGGCTTTTTTTAAAAGATAAAAGCCAAAAAGTCAAAGATATATATGTGGGTGATGATGATAATTGTTGCCCTAGCATATACAATTACATTTACGATAGATACCATTACCGATGCCAACCATCGTGCACACATTTTAGCGAGGTTGCCGCTTCAACTATGTGGAATAAATATGTTTCTATACCCTCTTTGTTTTTCATTTAGGCACAGAGGAGTAAACGTTAAACATATTGCCTTCGGGTACATGTATTTTGTTGGCAGTGCAGGGGCACTTTTAGGGGCATTAATGCCGCCTGGTCCGAATGATATCATTGGGCAAAGCATTTTTGTCTACAATTCTATTTCGTATTTTGTACGGCATAATCTGATTTTTATAATACCTGTTATGCTTATAGCACTTGGATACTATAAACCAAAAGCAAAAGATATGCCTATAGCGGCAGCTACACTAATTGGGCTTGCTACAGTGATGCACGTAATTAATGTTACATTTTCTGCCATAGGTGGGTATCTTGTAAACTATTTCTATACTCGTTTTGCTGATAATGTGATTTTAGAAATTTTTTGGAATATTATTCCGATAGAACTTGTGTATTCATACTCTCTCGTAGTTATACTTATCCCAGTTTTTGCAATATTCTATTTGGCTTCACTCTTTAAGAAAACGGAAGTGCGTTTGGTTCAAAAGGGGAGCGGTGTAACATGGTCTGGATAAATCAAAATTTACTATATATCATATGGGTATTGTCGCTTGTTATATCAGTTGTGTTATTCTTTGTTTTATGCAGATTAAACCCTAAAGCACGCCATAAGCGGATTGTAGCTTTAGGGTTTACGGCGGCTTTTATACTTGCATTTCGTATTGTGTTTTTTACTATCCGCGGATATTTTGAAGGTGGCACAGATTTAATGTGGAGGCAGTTTATTTTCTCTCTTCCGGGGCATTTGTGCGGGGTTAGCTCAATTATTATCCCTATTGCAATTTTAACTAAAAAAACGTTTTTACTTAACTATACTTATTTTATAGCTTTACCTGCATCATTATTTGCTATTATGCTTAATTCATCAGTTGGAGTTACTTCTTTTGTGAGTGATTTGGATACATATATTTTTTGGGTACCTCACTTGATGTATGTAATTGTTCCTATTTACCTTATTGCGTTTGAAGGTGTTAGGCCAAGCATAAAATCAATTCCAAAGATTTTACTAACGCTTATTATTATTTTAACTATTGCTCATATTGTAAATATAAGTGCTACTTGGTTTTTTCAAGATTATGTTGTAAACTATATGTATACCATGGGGCCTGGAGATTTTATTAACGCGGTTGGTGATGGTTTAGGCGAGCGACAGTTTCATATCATCGGATTTTTAGAAGTGTTTTGGAATTTACTCCCTGTAGATTATATATACATGCTACTACTCTTACCTCTGGTGGTATTAGTATGTTTTGTGATGTATATACCACTATACGTATTGAAATGCTTAAGTAAAAGAGGTGAAAGTTTATGAAAAATATCTTAGTTGTTGAAGACGATAAGATGATAGCGTCAGGGCTTGTGTATGCTCTTGAACAAGAGGGCTACATGGTGTTTCATTGCAAAACCATAAACGAGGCCTTAAGCACCATTTCAATAAAAAAATTTGATCTTGCGATTTTAGATATGCACCTACCTGATGGGATGGGGTTTGACGTTCGTAAAATGTTAACTGATACAGCCGTTATTTTTCTAACAGTTGATGATGATGAAAGCAGTATCATTAAAGCGTTTGAAGGTGGGGCAGATGATTATGTTACCAAGCCATTTCGTATACGTGAGCTGCTTGCAAGGGTTAAGAGAACACTGGCCTCGAATACAGATACCAAAAACACAACAATAACAATCGATAGCGTAACAATAGATATAAAAGCGGGCAAAGTGTATAAAAATGGCGAATTGCAAGAATTAACAGCTCTTGAATATCGCCTTCTTTGCGTATTTGCTGCCAATAAGGGGCAGGTTTTAACCCGCACACAAATTTTAGATAATATCTGGGATTCAGTTGGTAGTTTTGTTGAAGATAACACACTTACAGTTTATATAAAAAGATTACGAGAGAAATTAGGAGATTCATTAAATATTGAAACTGTGCGAGGAGTTGGTTATCGTGTGGGTTAAAAAAAGTGAGATTAAAACGTTATCTAACAATATTCGTAAAATTATTGATGGGCAAGAGATAGACCTTCGTGATAATGCCGAAGGTATTTGGGGTATGCTTAAAAATGACATCCACACTCTTGCGTATCACAAAGTTGAAGAAGCAGATGTTTTGCAAAAAGAGCGTAACGCCATGACTGATACTCTTGTGAACATATCTCATCAAATTAAAACACCACTTACTTCAATGATGATTATGGCCGACTTGCTTGAAAATGCCCCACATGATAAGAAGATAGAATTTTTAAAAAACATGAAGGAAGGGCTTGTCCGCATGGAGTGGTTTGCATCTGCACTTTTAAAAATTGCAAAGTTTGATGCTGGTGCAGTAGAATTTAGTTTAGAAAATATTTTATCAAGTGATTTAGTTAAGCTTGCACTCGAGCCTTTTCAAATATTGTTAGAAATAAAAAACCAAAGCGTAGAGATTGTTGGTGACGTAAATTTATTATGCGATAAACGTTGGACGGGTGAAGCTCTTTCTAATATCATCAAAAATGCTTCCGAATCATCACCAAAGAACGGCATAATACGCATAGAAGCAGGCAACAGCCCCATTTGCAAATGGATTTCAGTAACAGATAGTGGTGAAGGAATTGAAAAAAACAAAATCGGAAGCCTTTTCAGGCGATTTGAAGCATCTGGTTCTGGTAAAGGGTATGGAATAGGTTTGCCACTTGCTCTTGCCATTACGCGAGGGCAAAACGGCGACATTGAGGTAGATGGAGGCGGTAATGGGCGAGGTGCTACATTTGCCCTCAAATTTTTTAAATAGACTTGTTGCGATACTGAGATTTTCGCAACAAGTTTAATGACTAAACTGTCATCTAAAACTTTAAAAAAGTCACCTAATATTCACTTTGGCTTGCTAAAATAGTTTTATAAATTACAGGAGGTACTAATAAATGGCTATTTTACAAGTTAACAATCTAAAAAAGATATATGGCAAAGGTGATACAATAGTTACTGCTCTTGATGGGGTTAGTTTTAGT
>Ga0123352_10000191_pt1 | contig 73861 bp, 79 predicted proteins | sample TergutLab28metaG_FD_89700 | JGI IMG/M metagenome (GOLD analysis project Ga0123352, IMG submission 89700) | Labiotermes labralis P1 segment gut microbial communities from Petit-Saut dam, French Guiana - Lab288 P1 | ecosystem: Host-associated > Arthropoda: Insects > Digestive system > Gut ... | reverse complement strand
TTCTTGCCGCCCAGGGCTATGACGTTTCTTCCATTACCAAAATCTCTGGATAACTTGTTTTTTGTGCTACTTTGGGTAGCTTTTTTTGTATGCAGATTTTTCACGTGAGACTTTCACACTTATTGTTCCTACGAAAGGCTAAGTGGTTTTGCTAAAGTTGGCTTCATGTATGGCAATAAATATCATCAGCAATGTTGGCCCAATAATAAACCCCAGCAATCCAAAAATTCTAAAGCCTATAAAAATAGACATGAGCGAAGCTAGTGGGTGCGCACCCATTTGGGCACCCAGAATTTTAGGTTGCAACACCTGTCGTGTGACAGTAATAACCCCAAAAATAACAGTCAGTCCAATGGCTTGCTGAATATCACCCATGACAAGACTAATCAATGCCCATGGCAAAAGAATGAGTGTAGGCCCTAATATAGGTAGAAAATCTAACACTGCAAAAAGTAAACCTAACAATAGCGCATAAGGGTTACGCATGATTAAAAGCCCGCTAATACTAATAATCGCCACCACTGCCATAAGAATACCTTGGGCACGAAAGTATCCCCCTAGTGCGCGGGTTAATCCTGCCTTACTTTTATCTGCTTGGTTTCGTACCCATTTGGGAAGCGCGTCACGAACGGTGCGAAAAATACGCTTGCGGTCAGCCATGAAAAAGTACGCACTTACAAATGCAAGCACAAGATTGATAAAAAAATCTACTACGTTTGTTACTGCCTGAATGCCTTGGTCACCACCAAAACCGCTTATCAGTGTTGAAACTATACTTAGTGCCATTTCTTCAATATTTGGAATCTGCACATTGGCGGGCAATACACGCTCACCAAAGCCATCCAACCATTGGTTGGCTTCTTCCAAGCGGGTGACAATTTCCTCAACATGGGCAGGTGCAGATTCTTCAAATGCAATCACCTGCCGCGCTAAAGTATTCACAAGCCATACACCAAGGCTTCCCATTGCCGCCAAAAAAATTGCCAAGCATAAAAGTGACGCAATCCACCGTTTAAATTTAAACCGATTGACAAAAAACTTAACCAGCGGCTCCATCAACAGCGCGATAATCAGCCCAAAGAAAAACGGTGATAAAAACGGAAACAGCACCCTAAAGAACAGTATAGCTGTAATGGCAACAAGGGCGACAAATAAAATCATGTCAACTTTCTTTTGATTGCGAAAATAAAACTCATGCATACGAACGCCTCCTTGTGTCGTTTACTGACAATAAAAGTTTCTTAAATCCTGCATATTTTTCCAATAACCCCCATATCGTCCATGATAGGCTTGTACTCCAAATCGAAGAAGCAAAGGAGAGGGGTTTCATGAAAGATTTTACATTGCCATCCAATATAAAGCAAATCGGAAGTATTGGAGATGGGCAACGCATTTACATGGAGGACTATGTGTACACGTTTTTACATCAATATGCAGAGTCCGCAGGCTTTGAAGAAAGGCTTGCGTGGTTAGTCGGACGCAACATGATGATTGACGGACAAACCTTCCTGTTTGTAGGCGGTGCAATTCATGGAAAACATGTTGAAAAGTACGAAGGTCATCTGCGCTTTACAGAAAAAAGTGTAGACTATGCAGAAGAAATGCTGGACGAGCATTTTCCTGGTATGGAAGTGGTAGGGTGGATGCAGTCTCAACCAAGCTATGGTACTTATTTAAATCAATACTATGGCGCATACCATATGCGTCAGTTCCGCAAGGCGCATCAGGTGCTATTTGTCATGGACCCGTTAGAGCGTGCCAATGCATTTTACATGGCAAACCCCACGGCACTCACCCCTGCCGACCGACTTACGGAAGTCAGCGGCTACTTTATATATTACGAAAAAAATACCAATATGCATGAATACATGCTTGCCAACAAGGCAATGGACTACACGACAAAGTCCCCCACAATGGTAGAGTTCACCCCATTGGAATATGTAGCCGAGCCGAAAGACCCAATGGAAGATATCCGCTTTGAAGACCAGTTTGAAGCGGACGACCAAGTAGAAGGACGGTTTGCTTTTGGAACACCCCCACGAGAAAAACCTGCGCCAGACCCAGAAAAAGTAATACAACGGCATGAAGCTGCCAAAAATAAACGGAAGGGTATTGTACTGGAGCAAAAACGGGCAACAAATTTACTGGCAGGACTATGTGCGGTTCTGTTTGTTGTCACATTTGTCATGGGCGTAGGCTTGGTGCGAAACCAAGACCGAATAGACCGCATGGAAGGGGAAGTGCGTCAAATCACTACTGCATTTAGAAATCATATGGCAAACCCCATTGTCAGTGACACTGCACAACCTGTATTTGCAGAAACCGCACAACCACCTCAACAGGCTACACCTGTTCAACCCACACCCCAGCCTGTTGAGCCTGTCGCAACACAGCCAACACCTACACCTACCCCAACGCCAGAACCCACCCCAACGCCTACCCCAACACCAAGCACTATCCCTTCGGCAGACACAGTGCTTGCAGGCGGAGAACAAGCCGCACTCATTCCAGACATACCCGAGACATACACCATTCAACTAGGTGACAGTCTCATTGCAATTAGCCTGTACTTCTTCGGCACTGCGGATAGAGTGCAAGACATTTTAGAACTCAACGGCATTCAAGATGCAAATATGATTGTAGAAGGCAGAACCATTGCCCTGCCACGGAGATAATCAATGAATGCAGAATTGTCTCAAATTGATTTTCCCGAAATGACAGGCGCACTTGCCCATGAAATAAAAAATCCAGCGGCGGTTGCTTTGGCGCATATAAACTTAATGCGCCAAAAGCAAACCACCCCCACACATGGGCTTGAACCCCATCTAAACCATATTGAACAAGCCCTGATGGATATTTGTGAATTGGTGCAAGACATGCTATACGCAGTCTATAATTTTTCAGAACCTTATGCAGTAGACGTGACTGATATGTTTCACGAAATGTTGGAAATATACCGCGCCGCATGGCCTAGTATTTCTTTTTCGTTGAATACAAGCACACAGTTGACATGTATCGGGCAAGAATCCTCTATTCGTCTGGTATTTTCAAACTTGATAAAAAATGCGGTAGAGGCTGTGGAAGGCGTAGAATCTGCCTGTATTGAAATTTCAGCCAGCAATACAGGCAAGTTTTTAAACATATCCATATATAATAATGGTGCTGTTGAAGGCAGTATGACAAAATCACATGGAAACGGCTTGGGCCTTGCCATTTGCCGCCATATTCTTACGCAGCTGGGTGGGCATTTGCAAATAGATACATCACATCAAAAGGAAGGTTTTACAATTACAGTAGCACTCCCCACGGGCAATGCATAAGATGCAATACAAGCCCCGAAAGGAGTACATTGAATGAGCATAGACTATAGCAACAAGCATAGCTACAATGTCAGCGAAGAATCTCGTGAAGAGGAACGCTCTGCTTTTGCCTGCACAAACTGCACAAGCAATGGGAACTGCCCAAACAACCCATCCCAACCAAGCAACAAACCTTGTCAAATGAACAACAGTGCGTTTCGCCCAGCCCCACGTAAAAGACTTTCTATTCGCTAGGCAATGAAAAAATCAACAAAAAATCCGCTAAACATCACGTTTAGCGGATTTTTCTTTGATTCTTGCGAAGCGTTCTGCAATATCTTGCGCCCGTGCATTGGTATCCGCTTCATCTTTATACCATTTTGAATCCATTTTAAATAAAGTATCCCCTGCACGCACGCCCAAAGGTAAGCTTTTTATCGGCAGGCTGATAGTTTCAAGGGTAGATGAATTATCTAAAACCGCCCATTCATTTTCTATACGGTCAATAATCCATTTGGGAACAGGACGCTTAATATATTTTAGCTTTGCAGTCATTTACCATCATCCTTAATCATACGCTCTAATTTCGCGGCCATTTGTAATCATCCTAATTGTCCCATGGGTATCATTGCGAAGTATCGTAACCCCATGAATGTGCAGCCGGTCAATGACTTCACTGTGTGGATGTCCAAATTGATTGCCCGCACCCACTTGAATGACAGCATAGGTAGGGTTTACCGCTTGTAAAAATGCTTCAGTCGTGGAAGTTCGGCTTCCATGATGTCCTACTTTTAGTACATCGGCACTCAAATTCATTCCGCCAAGCAACATTTGCTGTTCCGACGCTGCTTCTGCATCACCTGTAAATAAAAACGATGTTTGCCCATGTGCCATTCTCAACACAATCGAGTGATTGTTCAAATCATCATCATTATAAAAATTTTCCGGAGGGGCAACCATAAGCAAATCAATGATACCCGCCCTTATATTCTCGCCAGGTACAGGAAACATTACATCAACATCATTATTCTCAATCGCCATCAAAAAATCCCTGAACGTATCCGTATTATGCGTCACATCAGGCATAAGCAATGTACCCACTTCCATGCGTCCCAAAACTGTAATAAGCCCGCCAATATGGTCACTGTGAGGATGTGTGGCAACCACATAATCTAATCGCGTAATCCCTGCATCCCGCAAATAATTCATGACAACACTTTGGGTTTGCCGTCCGCCGCCATCTATTAAAACGGCATGGGTATTAGAGCGAATCACAATACTATCACCCTGCCCAACATCCAAAAATGAAACAATAATTTCACCATCACCAGCAATAAGATTATCCCCGGAAAAAAACCTATCCCCAAAGAAAAAATATCCAACTGCAAATATAAGTATCAGCAATGAAACAACAAAAAATGCACATCCACGCCTATTTACACCGCGTCGCTGATAAGAACGTCTGCGCCGCATGGCTCTAACAGGCCTTACACTATCGTGGAATGGCGGTCTACGTCTGTTTCTGGGTCTTTCCCCTGGCATTCTAATCCTTTGATTTTCTCTGTTGCGTACCATATCTTCCACATCCTTCGACATATTCTACCGTTATTAGCACAAAAACGCAAAACAATCTACATCACTTTTCCCTTGACTAAAGTGACTGTATGGGTTATGCTTCAAGCATGTACGTCTTGGAGGATGATTTTTAGTGGAGTACAGTGAATACTTGCCGCATATCAATGTTGCAGAAGGCAAGACGCGTGTGATGAATAACCTAAAATTGTATACATCTCTGCTTGGCAGATTTAAAGGACGCGACATGACCAATGACTTGCTTGCGTCCATTAAAGATGGAGACAAAATAAAAGCAGCCCAACACGCACATGCATTGCGCGGAACGGCTGCCAATTTAGGTTTCACTGTTTTATATGGCATTACAGAAGAAATTGAAACCCTGTGTAAAAAAGATGAAGATTGCAAGCATTTATGTGACGCACTTGACGCGGCAATGACAGCACTTGACGATGCCATTATGGCATTTAGCGCAACACAAAATTAACTATTTTGTCTGTACTTTTCTTTAAAGCTTTTTAATATATCCGTTAATGCGGCCTGGTACTCGCGTGTGCGACCCAGGCCTTTTCTAATGCGCGCATTTTCAAGACGCACAATATCATGCTCTGGGTTGATGGATAAAGCTTTTTCAATCGCTTCTTCAGCACGGTTTGGGTCATAATCTTGACGATAGTATCCTGCAAGCTTTGCAAAAAGCACCGCGTCAGGCGTTTCAGCAGCTTCTGTGGCTTGTATCGACGCGTTTATCGCACGGGGAATATTTCCCCATGCGGCATAAAGTTCAGCTAATTTTGTGTAATAGCTCACATCACGAATGGTTATGCTTTCTAAGGCTTTTCGCGCTTTTTCATATTGCCGCATGGATAAGTGGGCATCTACAATTTTGTAGGTATAGTGAGGCACATTACTATCCGTATCAATGGCTTTACTAAAGTATGCGAGGGCATTCGTATAGTCTTTTTTCTCCCATGCCATTAAACCATTTAAAAACGGAATATCTGCATGGTTAGCGTGATTGTTTTGCGCTTTTTTTAAAAACTTTGTTGCGTCTTCAAAGTGACCACTGAGAATGGCGGCTTCAGCGCAGTGTAGTAAAATTGAAAAATTGCGAGGGGATTTTCGCAGGGCTTTCATGAAATACGGGTATGCGTCTTTTGCCGCACCAAGTTGCAGATATGCCACACCAATATTATTAAAAAGAGTCGAATTTTCTTCATACTGGAGGGCACGCTTATACAAGGGGATTGCCTTAGACGGTTCACCTCTGTTTACAAAATAGTCGCCCCGTTCTCTTAGTTTTTCCCATTCCCGCCGTTGCTCCCATTTTTCTAAAGAAATTTTTAGGGTAGAAATTTCTTCGGACGAGAAATATTCTGTCAACTGCATAAAGTCAATAATGCGTTGGGTAAATGGCTCTTTTCGGGTAAGTTCCTTCATGCGCCCTGCAAGATAGGAATGACCAAGTTCCAATACCCATGCAATCATGCCATCAGAAAGAAATTCGTCAACAGACTCTCGCCAGTAGTGATAAACATGGTAAAGTGCCTCCTCAAAGGAGTACACTTTTATCCCCGTTGCTTTAAATGCAAAGGGATGCGTATTTATTTTTTGAGATACGCATAGTTGCAGCATAAAGTCACTCCTCTTTTATCAATTGATTATAAAACAAACTACCGTCTGTTTTGCCTATTTTTATTGGAATACCCAATGTTTCAGAAAGTTGTGCGAGGGTCGTGCCGTCTAACATGGTGGTGGTTTCTGCACGAAAGGCGTTTTCAGGGATAAATAATACATCTGATGAGATATCTTTACCGAGTTGGGCGAGTATATCTTGCCCTGTTAATAAACCGCTTACGGTAATAAGTTCACCGAAAAAGTTATTTTTTATTGTGTAGATTTTTATTTTTATATTTGGATGTTGGATTTCAAATTGGGTGGCCAGGGATTGCATAAATTTGCTGGCAGCAGTGCCTGTAATGATACCAATATTTTTTTTAGGAAGTTTTAACGGCGTGGAAAGCTTGGCGGCATCCATAAATGCCTGTTCAAAAAGGCGAATCATACCTACGCCATTGTCTAACTGGGGGAAGTCCTCATATAAATCATACTTAGGAAAAGGGGTACATGTCATAATATACCACTCATCCGCCGCAAAAACAAAGGCTGTGCCTTTATCTTTTCTAAAAAGCTGTTGATATTCTTCAACTATCTTGATAACCTGTTCGGCTTCCTTTGCAGAAAATTGCGTAAGGGGGGGCAATCCTTCGCGGTGGGAAGTAAGCCCTGCGGGTACAATGGCAAGACTTTGCGCACCTTGTTGTTGTGATAGTTTTTCTATCGTTTCGCGCAATTTTTCCCCATCATTGATACCGCGGCAAATCACAGCTTGAAAATGCATGGTTATCCCTGCGGCACTAAAAATATCTAAAATTTTAAACAAGTTACCTGCTTTTTTGTTGCCCATCATTTCACAGCGCAAATCCATATCTGCCGCATGTACAGAAATTCTAAGGGGTGACAAATGAAAATGTGCCATACGCTCGATATCGCCATCATCTAAGTTTGTAAGGGTAATGTAATTGCCCATGACATATGAAAGCCAAGGGTCATCGTCTTTTAAATAAAGTGATTCCCGCAAGCCTTTTGGCTGTTGTGCTACGAAACAGAATATGCAATTGTTTTTACATTTGCGTGTTGGAGACATATTTGGCAACGCAAAAACAAGACCCAATTCTTCATCAGGGTCTTTTTCTATTTCAAGCTCCCACACTTCTCCGTCAGGTTTTTCTATTTCAAGTACTATTTCTTCCCCTTGGGTTAGATAGCGATAATGCAATGCATCCTTTATTTTCTCGCCATTTATTGTTAATAAAGTATCCTCCGGCGCAAGCTCAAGCTCACATGCGATACTTCCCTTTATTACATCTGAAATTCTATGATTCATATAGCAAGTGTTCAATGTGACTATACCCCTGTCTTTTCGGGAATAATGATTGGTAAATTGCGGCATAAAATATGTAAAATAATGCTTGACATGAAATTTTCAAAGTGATAGGATTATCAGACTTATCTGAAAATGTCAGGGGACAATACCCCACTATTGTCAGATTATCACATATTGCTGGAAATATCAACATTATTTTCAAAGGGGTTGTTACGGTGGAAAAAAACCGGGTGCGCACAACGCAAGGGCCGGGACCAAAGCGTGCGACTTATTCGCGTATTGCTGAGGTTTTGCAAATTCCCAACCTCATAGAGGTTCAAAAAGAAAGTTACAATTGGTTTGTAACGGATGGGCTTAGAGAAGTTTTCCGTGATATCTCTCCAATCACGGATTATAGTGGCAACTTGGTACTTGACCTCATCGACCTCACGCTGGACGATAGACCAAAGTACAGTATAGATGAATGTAAAGAGCGGGATGCAACGTATGCCGCTTCTTTGCGTGTAAAATGCCGCCTACACAACAAGGAAGTTGACGAAATTAAAGAGCAGGATATCTTCATGGGAGATTTTCCGCTCATGACAGATAATGGTACATTTATTATCAATGGCGCAGAACGTGTTATTGTTAGCCAGCTCATGCGTTCACCAGGTATCTACTACAGTACAGACCACGATAAAGTAGGTAAAGTGCTTGTTACTTCAAGTATTATTCCAAACCGTGGCGCATGGCTTGAATTTGACACAGATTCCAACGACGTGTTTTATGTGCGTATCGACCGCACAAGGAAAATTCCCGTGACAGTGCTTATGCGCTGTCTTGGTGTTGGCACTGATGAGGAGATTCTTGCGAAATTTGGTGACGACCCTAAAATTGTTGCCACCATTGAAAAAGATATTTCAAAATCTCTTGAAGAAGGGCTTGTTGAAGCATACAAGCGGCTTCGTCCAGGCGAACCGCCTACCATTGAGGGCGCGCAGTCTCTTCTTAATAATATGTTTTTTGACCCCAAAAGATACGACCTTGCAAAAGTTGGGCGTTATAAATTTAATAAAAAACTTGCCCTTAAATCTCGCGTGCGTGGGTTTAAACTTGCGGAAAATGTTGTTGACCCCAATACCGGTGAAATTTTGGCAGAAGGCGGCACAGTCATTTCTCCAGAACTTGCAGACCAAATTCAAAATGCTGGTTGCGCCCATGTGGATGTATTGGTGGAAGATGACCGCCCCCTTAGGGTATTAAGCAACATGGCTGTTGATATTGACCCTTATCTTGAGCCCTTTGGGCTAACCGCAGAAGATTTCGGCATTCAGGAAAAAGTTTACTATCCTGCACTGGAAGCCTTGCTTCAAGCCCCTGACAAGGAAGAGTTAACCGCAAAGATTAAACAAAACATGCATAAACTCCTACCCAAAACCGTTACTTTTGAAGACATTATGGCATCCATTTCCTATGGAATGGGCGTTGAATTTGGCGTAGGAAATGTTGATGATATCGACCATTTGGGCAACCGTCGTATTCGTGCAGTGGGTGAACTTTTGCAAAATCAATTCCGTATTGGTCTTACCCGTATGGAACGTGTTGTTAAAGAGCGTATGACCATTCAAGATATGGACATTGTTACACCCCAAGCCCTTATCAACATTCGTCCTGTTACTGCGGCGATTAAGGAGTTCTTTGGTTCATCCCAGCTTTCCCAGTTCATGGGACAAACAAACCCGCTGGATGAACTCTCTCATAAACGTCGTCTTTCTGCACTTGGGCCAGGTGGTCTTAGCCGTGACCGTGCAGGATTTGAAGTGCGTGACGTTCACAGCTCTCACTATGGGCGCATGTGTCCCATTGAAACCCCTGAAGGGCCAAACATTGGGCTGATTAACTCGCTGGCAACTTATGCGCGAATCAACCAGTATGGTTTTATTGAAGCACCCTATCGCTTTGTAAGCCATCAAGACGGAAAAGCACCCATTGTGACAAACAATTTTATTTATGTCACTGCGGATGAAGAAGAAAATTATATCATTGCCCAAGCAAACGAACCTCTTGATGAAAATGGACATTTCATCAATCGCCGTGTACAGGGACGCTTCCTTGATGATATTCAAGAGTTTGGGCCCGAACGTATCGACCTGATGGACGTTTCGCCGAAGCAAATTGTTTCTGTGGCAACTGCGCTCATTCCATTTCTTGAGAACGACGACGTATCCCGCGCCCTCATGGGTTCAAACATGCAACGTCAAGCGGTTCCGCTAATGAAAACAGAAGCGCCCGTTGTTGGCACAGGTATGGAGTATAAAGCTGCCCTTGATTCTGGCGTTGTTATTACAGCAAAAAACGCGGGTAAAGTTGAAAAAGTTACCGCAGGTGAAATCGCTGTGCGTAATCTCAATGGCGGAAAAGACGTGTATCCTCTTGCAAAATTTATGCGCTCTAACCAAGGCACATGCATAAACCAGCGTCCTATTGTTAAAAAAGGTCAAGAGATTATTTCTGGTGAAGTCCTTGCTGATGGGCCTTCTACTGACATGGGTGAACTTGCACTGGGTAAAAACCCGTTGATTGGCTTTATGGCGTGGGAAGGCTATAACTATGAAGATGCGATTCTTCTTAGCGAAACCCTTGTCAGTGATGATGTTTACACATCCATTCACATTGAAGAATATGAAGCCGAAGCTCGGGATACAAAACTTGGGCCAGAGGAAATCACTCGGGATATTCCAAACGTAGGCGAAGATGCAATGAAAGATTTAGATGAAGACGGCATCATCCGCATTGGTGCGGAAGTTGGGCCAAATGATATATTGGTTGGAAAAGTAACACCAAAAGGTGAAACAGAGTTGACCGCAGAAGAACGTCTGCTTCGTGCTATTTTCGGTGAAAAAGCGCGGGAAGTACGCGACACAAGCTTGCGTGTTCCCCATGGTGAGAGTGGAATCATTGTTGATGTAAAGGTTTTCACTCGGGATAACCGTAGTGACCTTGCCCCCGGTGCAAAGCGTGATGAGCTTTCTCCTGGTGTTAATCAACTGGTACGTGTTTATATTGCCCAAAAACGTAAAATTTCCGTGGGTGATAAAATGGCAGGACGGCATGGAAACAAAGGTGTTATTTCCAAAGTACTGCCTGTTGAGGATATGCCTTTCTTACCCAATGGCCGCCCTCTTGATATCGTGCTTAACCCCCTTGGCGTACCTTCTCGTATGAATATTGGACAGGTATTAGAGGTTCACTTAGGACTTGCGGCAAAATGCTTAGGCTGGAAAGCGGCAACGCCTGTTTTTGATGGTGCAAATGAAATTGATATCATGGACACATTAGAGCTTGCCAATGATTATGTAAATTTTGAATGGGGCGCATTTGTATCTAAATGGCGGCCTATACTCGATGATGAAATTTTTAAACAATTAGAAGATAGTCGTGACAACCGTGATGAATGGAAAGGTGTGCCCATTGAACGGAATGGTAAAGTACGGGTGCGAGATGGACGTACAGGTGAGGAATTTGACAATCCTATTACTGTAGGTTTCATGCACTACTTGAAGCTTCACCACTTGGTAGATGACAAAATTCATGCACGCTCTACAGGGCCATACTCACTTGTAACCCAGCAACCACTCGGTGGAAAAGCCCAATTTGGCGGACAACGTTTTGGTGAGATGGAAGTGTGGGCACTTGAGGCTTATGGTGCATCTTACACCTTGCAAGAAATTTTGACCGTAAAGTCTGACGATATTGTTGGACGGGTAAAAACTTATGAATCTATCGTAAAAGGCGAAAATATCCCAGAGCCTGGCGTGCCAGAATCCTTTAAAGTTCTGCTCAAAGAGCTTCACGCCCTATGTCTTGACGTTAAAGTGCTTTCAGCCGACGAAAAAGAAGTTGAAATTAGAGAAGCTTCCGAAGAAGGCGAAGATATGCCTGTGGATGTAAACATGGAAGGCTTAGAGTCTGATGTTGGCGACCATGGATATGTGCGCCGCGGTATTGAAGCACTCTCAGACCGTGGGGAAACTGCTGATGAAGGTATCGAAGACACATCAGAGGATAGCTTTGACGAACCAGCACCTGAAGCCATGCTTGAGGTTGACCTTGTGACTGACAATCCAGCCGCAATGGAAGAAGATGCCCCAGCAGTATTAGATATGCCTGATGTAGAAACAGAAGACTTCGACATCGACCTTGATGAGGATATTTTAAATGATATTCCCGATGACGAAATGACTGATGACGATTATGGCATATACCATGATGAAGAATGATGAGGAGTGAGCTTAATGGAGCAAGTAATGCGGGAACCAAGAGAACCAAGGGAAAAGCCCGAACCGGCAATGACATTCTCATCAATAAAAATTGCCCTTGCATCGCCTGAGAAAATTCGTGAATGGAGCCGCGGTGAAGTTAAAAAGCCCGAAACCATCAACTATCGTACCCTAAAGCCAGAACGTGACGGGCTATTTTGTGAGCGTATTTTTGGGCCAAACAAAGACTGGGAATGCCATTGTGGTAAATATAAAAGAATCCGCTACAAAGGTGTAGTTTGTGACCGTTGCGGCGTTGAAGTAACAAAATCGAAAGTCAGACGTGAGCGTATGGGGCATATTGAACTGGCAGCCCCCGTATCACATATTTGGTATTTTAGAGGTATCCCCAGCAGAATGGGGCTTATTCTTGGCATGTCCCCTCGCGCCTTAGAGAAAATTCTCTACTTTGCAGCATATGTTGTGCTTGACGGGGGCGACACAGGTATTTTGACGAAGACTTTAATGACTGAAAAAGAATATCGTGATGCCCAAGATGAACATGGTGTATGGCGCACGGTCAATGGGCAACGCCAACCTACTTTCCGTGTAGGCATGGGTGCGGAAGCAATTAAAGAATTATTGCTTGCCATCGACCTTGAGGGTGAATCTGAAGAATTAAAAAATCTTCTTAAAGATGCCACAGGGCAAAAACGCTTGCGCTACATTAAAAAGTTAGAAGTTATCGAGTCTTTCCGTTTATCAGGCAATCGTCCTGAATGGATGATTCTTGATACGATTCCTGTCATTCCGCCAGACTTACGCCCCATGGTGCAGTTGGACGGCGGACGCTTTGCAACCAGTGACTTAAATGACCTTTACCGCCGTGTAATCAACAGAAATAACCGTCTAAAGCGGCTGCTTGACCTTGGCGCACCCAATATCATCGTCCGCAACGAAAAACGTATGCTTCAAGAAGCCGTAGACGCGCTCATTAACAATGGACGGCGGGGACGACCTGTCACAGGGCCAGGCAATCGCGCATTAAAATCTTTAAGTGATTTGCTCACAGGTAAACAAGGGCGTTTTCGTCAAAACCTTCTTGGGAAACGCGTGGACTACTCTGGACGAAGCGTTATTGTTGTTGGACCAAAACTTAAAATTTATCAATGCGGTTTGCCTCGTGAAATGGCGATTGAGTTATTTAAGCCATTTGTCATGAAAAAGCTTGTGCAAGCAGGTGACGCACACAATATAAAGTCTGCCAAACGCATGGTAGAAAAACTTGAATCTAAAGTGTGGGATGCACTTGAAGACGTTATCCGCGAACATCCTATCATCCTAAACCGCGCACCAACTTTGCATAGGCTAGGTATTCAAGCATTTGAGCCAGTACTTGTTGAAGGGCGCGCCCTTATGCTTCACCCCCTTGTTTGTGCCGCCTATAATGCAGACTTTGACGGCGACCAAATGGCGGTTCACGTTCCCCTTTCTGTTGAAGCACAAGCAGAATGCCGCTTTTTATTACTTGCGCCCAATAACCTATTAAAACCATCTGATGGATTGCCCATTACTGTGCCGTCTAAAGACATGGTTCTAGGTATTTACTATCTTACACTTGAACGGGATGGTATGCCTGGAGAGGGTAAGGTTTTTGGTGATGATGATGAAGCTGTTTTGGCATGGAACAACAAAGAAGTTCACCTTCATGCAAAAATAAGAGTACGCCGTCACGACCCTGAAACAGGGGAAAGCAAACTGGTAGAGGTTACACCAGGGCGTGTTATATTCAACCAAGCCATTCCTCAAGATTTAGGATTTATTGACCGCAGTGTTGACAGATTTTCTTACGAGATTAACTGTTTATGTAATAATAAAATGATAAGCAAAATTGTTGGGCGATGTATCAACAAGCATGGTAGTGTTGATACATCTATTACGCTGGATAATATGAAGGACTTGGGCTTTAAATATGCCACACAATCTGCGCTTTCTGTTTCTGTTTCAGACATGGAAGTCCCCGGCACAAAAGCCGAAATCTTAAAAAAAGCGGATGATGATGTTGACGGCATTGAACGACTGTTCCATCGTGGGCTTATGACCAATGATGAACGTCGCGACCGTGTTTTGCAAATTTGGATGCAAGCCGCTGATAAAGTTACCGAAGATTTGATGGAAAACCTTAGCCGCGATAATAGCGTTTACATGATGTTGGATTCAGGTGCAAGGGGTTCAAAAATTCAGATGAAGCAAATGGCTGGTATGCGCGGTCTGCTTGCAAGCCCTACAGGTAAAACACTGGAAATTCCAATCCGCTCAAACTATCGTGAAGGGCTAACCGTTCTTGAATATTTCATTGCAGGGCATGGTGCGCGTAAAGGGCTGTCTGACACTGCGTTGCGTACAGCAGACTCTGGATATCTTACCCGCCGTATGGTTGACGTTAGCCAAGATATTATTATTCGTGAAGAGGATTGTGTTAAGGGCGATGAAGAAAAGCCAGGCTTAGAAGTTTATGCGTTCAAAGATGGTGAAGAAGTGATTGAACCGCTTGTTGACCGTATTCGCGGCCGTTGGGCAATTAACGACATTCTTCATCCTGAAACAGGCGAAGTCCTTGCTGTTGGTGACACACTCATTTCACCAGACCAAGCGGAAGCCATTGAAGCCGCAGGGATTGAACGGGTACTTGTACGCACAGTACTCACTTGCCGCAGCCGCATTGGGCTTTGCTCAAAATGCTATGGCGCGAATATGGCAAGCGGACGGGCAGTACGCCTAGGTGAATCTGTTGGAATTATTGCCGCACAATCCATTGGTGAACCAGGTACACAGCTTACCATGCGTACATTCCAAGTGGGTGGTGTTGCAACCAATGACGATATCACAAAAGGATTGCCCCGTGTTGAAGAAATCTTTGAAGCACGTAAACCAAAGGGCTTGGCAATTATTGCAGAGTTCGGCGGTACTGTCACTATCGTTGACAGTAAGAAAAAACGTGAAGTGGTTATTTCTAACCGTGAAACAGGTGAAGAAAAGGCATATCTTATCCCATATGGTTCACGTATAAAAGTGTACAATGGGGATGTAATTGAAGCGGGAAGCGAACTAACCGAAGGTAGCATTTACCCTCATGATATCCTAAAAATCAAAGGACTTCGCGGTGTACAAGATTATATGATTCAAGAAGTTCAGCGGGTATATGACCTTCATGGTGTTGATATCAATGACAAACACATTGAGGTGATTGTTCGCCAAATGCTAAAGCGCATTAAGATTGAGGAAAACGGAGATACTGATTTACTGCCTGGTTCACTGATTGATTGGCTGGAATTTGAAGAAATCAACAAAGAAACCATTGCCAAAGGGTTAGAGCCAGCAACAGGCACACGTGTGTTATTGGGTATCACGAAAGCATCACTAGCCACAGACTCATTCCTTTCTGCCGCGTCTTTCCAAGAAACAACCCGCGTGCTTACAGAAGCCGCCATTCGAGGAAAAGAAGATAGGCTTATCGGACTTAAAGAAAACGTAATCATTGGTCAGCTTATTCCTGCCGGAACAGGTATGCCTGTTTACCGTAATATTGAAGTAGAAAATGCACCCGGCTATGATGATTCAGATGATGACGATTTGCTGGTTTATGAAACAGTACCCCGTGCAAGAGAAAAAGAAGACAAGGAAGAAAAGAAAGAGAAAAAATCTACAGCCAAATAATAAATATTGTAGGATATAAAAAAAGTGCCTTATGGCACTTTTTTTATATCCTATGTTAAAAGTTTTGAAGGGAATACAAAAATGACCCTGGTTTGTAGAGGGCTTCAAAACTTCCGCTTTCTACGATTGTGCCATTTTTCATAACAATAATCGTATCAAATTTGCCCAACATCTCTTTGGTGTACTTATGGGATACAAGTATTACAGTGGCATTTTGGTCTAGTATTGTATGTTCTATTTTTTCTGAAATAACGCTATCAACACTTGATGTGGCTTCATCAAAAAGCAATACCCTAGGCATATCCATGAAAATTCTTGCAAGTGCTACTCTTTGACGTTGTCCGCCTGATAGCTTGTTGCCATTTTCACCAAGAAAAGAATCATCTTCTTTATAAAAATCCACCTGTGCTAATGCTAAGGCTTTGTCGTAATTTTCTTTAGAAAATTCCTTATACAAAGTAACATTATTCTCTAGTGTATCATCTAGTATAAATACATTCTGCTCCATTAACATCAATTGGTCATATAAACTGTCTCTGTTGATATCTCTTACTTGGGAGTCTCCTATCAACAAATGACCCTCGTAATTATCATAATACCCCATGATTAGTTTTAGTATCGTACTTTTTCCGCTACCGCTTTCCCCTAATAATGCATATTTTTTGCCTTTTTCAAAGGTGAATGTAAAGTTATTTATTGTTCCTTTCGAGAAATGCTCTAAAATTGGCAGTTGCGTTTGTATCGGTAAACCTATCGGCATCATGCTTATTGGCAAGGGTGTATTACTATTTTCTCCATTATCCTGCATGACACCTGTGGGCATTTGTGGTGTCATATTAAAAAAAGTCGCTATTTCTTCTTCTGATGTTCCATGGGCTGCCATTATGGCTTTCATTTCCTCAACACTTGAAACCTTAAATGCTGTACCCGATTTAAGATTCACTTTAGAACTTGGACTTGCAACGGCATTATTTTTTGTTGTTGCTGTTCTTTCTTCATAAGAAAATGACACATTGTCAAATACTATTGAATCAGTGCTTCCCAGATTCGTTTTTCTTTGGCTATCTCTATTATTTAGCTGGCTTAAATCTAGTATTTTCTTTCTTACATCCGTTGTAGATTTTATAAAACCAGTAACCATTGAAATAGCATTTATGGGGTGTTGTACTGTGCCATCTAAAGATACTATTGCCATAATAGCACCTATCGTAATGTGACCTGTTATTGCAAAATATCCAGCTACAAAAATAGTGATGATACGTGTAATGGGTGCTACCGCAAGAGAATAAATAGTAATAACCGCATTGACATTGGCAAGCTTTAGCCTGGCTTTCGCTGTTTGTTCTACATGACCTAAAAATCTGTCCACCACACCATTTTCTGCTTTAAATTTTTTTATTACTTCAAACCCGCCTAAGTAATCTTTGAGCTTTGTATTTAAAATTTCTAATTTTTCCATATGCTCTAGATTTGTCGAACTTAATTTTTTAGCAAACACAAGGGGCAATGTGATGGGTATTATCGCAAAAAGTATGGACAGTAAAGCATTAAAAGGACTAATAAAAAACAAAACGCCAAGAGACACAACAACAGCAAAAATTATCTTTGTACCCTGTATTAGAGAAGTTATATAATTATTGTATATTAAAGTAATGTCATTATTAACAATAGAAATGTACTTACCGCTATTGTCTTTTAAAAAGGAATAGATATCTGATTTGTATATTAGAGAAAATACATCTGTCTTCATGTACAGAACCGTCTTGTATTCGTACAAATTATTTAGATATGAAGCCAGTATACTTGACAATAGCTTGACCCCTATAATGACTAAGCCAAACCCAATAAGTTGAACCAGACTTGTCATGTCTCCAGCAATTATCGTATCAACAATGTGCATAATAAATAGGGATACATATATAACCATCCCTTGGGAAATCAAGCCAAAGAAAATTACAAAGAATAAAAGAAATGGATGTTTCAGAATATACTTTTTCATAGATAGCAACTCCTTAGTTGTTTTCTGCAATAAGTAGAATTTTAAACTTATGTTTTATCGTAACCTAAAAGATATTTATATCAACCATCACTATTACAACTCAAAAAATTGATTCAACAATTCTCTTTCTTCCGAAATTGTCAAAATATTGGGCAGAAAAGTGTAAAATGAATCTTCATCAATCATGTGTACTAGCGCAGGGACATTTGATGTATGAAAACGCTCTAATACAACATTGAAATACTCGTGTTCTCGCCAATAGTCTGTGTCAAAAAAATAGATTGACAGTTCATTTGCGCTAGAATATATTTCATATAAATACACATTAAATACCAAACAGACATGGCAAGTGTCTCTGCCTACATATAAAAAACCTTCAAATTCACCATTTAGCAAAATATTGATATCCTCTATACGAGGCAAGAAATCTGTAGGAATACCCTCGCCTAAATCTTCATCCAAGTCCCGCAATTGCATATATTCGTATATTTCATAGGCAACATTGGAGACTGTATGCATTCCTACAGGTCTTCTATTTTGATAACCAGGAAAATCTTGCATAAAATATCGTCCGCTATGTGACGCATTTATTACGATAATATATCTAGGAGAATCTGCGGGATAAATACCTATAAACCATGCACCACTAAATATATCTTCATGAGTAAGCTCAGTAATATAAGATACAGTTGTACCGAGGACATTTCTTTCAAAATCGCTAAATAATTGCCTGTCCCACACTTGTTCCAATATGACCCAGTTATTATCAATTGCATTCAAAAGCCCGTCTAGTATTTGCCCTGTTTGCCCCAAAGATGATTCGCTAAAAGCTTGTACATAATCATTCGCGTCTATATCTGAAAAAAGCCTACCCCCATTGGCAAGTGATGCATACAATAAGGCAAATTCTCTTGGGTTTATTAAAAAATTTCCTTGCACAATAGTCATATACTCAAACAGTGAATCCCGAGATGGTGTGTCCTCAAACTGACTAAGATTTAATTTTTTAAGTGCGTCAAAAAAGATATTGAGGTCTTTATTCTCTAATGCATGAAAAAATAAAGATTGATTACCGTCAAAGATACCTTGCATAAATGAAATGTCTCCAACGTAGTATTCGTCTGACCAAAGTGATATGGCAGACCTTACTGTCTCTCCACTCTCAAGTACAAAGGGAACATTGATAAATTCATCATAAACACTTATATCATACACATCAAACATAAGCGCAGAAGAAACAGGCCAAAGGGCATGTGCAGCAAGCCCATATCTGTCTATATCACCATAAGATGCAACGATACTATTGCTTTGTATGTCCAGTACAAGTGTAGTTACATCAACGTGAAAATCAAAATTGCTTCTCAGCTCGTTTGCAGCTTGGGCAATGAAAGCAGAAAACGCAGGGTCGTAAACACTCATGTCTTGTATACGATATTCTTCTTGTTCGATAGTAATGCGTATGGGCTCAACATGTTCATCATCTTGGATTATAGACGTTTGAATAGCCGTATCATCATCAAATAAGCAATCATTGTGAGAAGAACACGCGGATAAAAACATGGCACAAGAAAATATGAGTATAGCTATTGTAATTTTATACATATAGGCTAGTTCCTTTCTGATATTATCAATATGCAAATAAGGACTTTAACTGTTCATAGTCAAAACCCTTATTTGTCAACAGCACTATTTAGCCAGTAACATTATGCGGGACAGCTTGGATTTGATATACTACCACTGATATTCCCAAGGAATGAAGAACTAACCCATCCAGCCATAGGATGATGTATGTTCCAAAATCCATTTTGCGGTGAAATCCAATTACTTCCGGCTACTAACGTGCGTGGCTGTAAACTACCAACAATACGATAGCTCGCTCCTAGCCCGCTTCTTACAGAAAGCGTGGAGCCTTGATTAACACCAGAAACGCAAGCAAGCCACTCGGCTTGTCTTGCTTGAGGAATAGACGTGGATGCTACTGTTGGCAACTCAAGGGTAATGAGGTGATTTGCAAATACAGGAGTAGTTGCTAGTGTGACTAACATCATTGTAGCCACTGCTTTTTTTACAATGTTTTTAAATTTGTGCATAAGTGCATTTCTCCTTTTAAATTTTTAATTTTTACATCAATCGCGCAATTGACACAATTTTAACATAGATAAGGGAGACTGTCTGTATAGTTTCACGCACAGTTTAAAATATATTGTGTGTGAAACTATACAGACAGTCATCCTTAAATAGGGTACAATAGTCTTTATCATTATTTTTTGAAATGGACTTATGTAGTGTAGGTTTGACATTGATAATATGTTGTATTTTAGAAAAGTGTAGGTGTTAAGTTGTTATGCTCATGTTATAATATAATTGTAAGCAAGTATAATTTAAATTAAACGAGATTTGTGATGAAGGAAGTTCATATGCGACTATATCATGTAAGTGACGACCCTGACATTACTAAATTTACTCCACGCATTACTACTCGAACTGATATGCAACAAACAAAAGGGTTAGTTTGGGCGTTGGAAGAGAGCGGCATTGTGAATTTTTTAGTGCCACGACAATGTCCTCGTGTTTATTATCGTGCAACTGAGGACACAACTGAGGAAGATATAGCGAGATTTTTTGTGTCATCTGCGCGGCAGGGTATAGCGATTGAAAGCATATGGCACGAGCGAATGACAAAAGCTTTCCTTTACATTTACGAATTTGACGGCGCAACGTTCTACCCGGCTGACGGTCCGATGTATATGGTTAGCGAGCAAACACAGATACCGTTGTCGGTAACAAAGATTGATAATTTATTTGAACAGCTGTTTGATAGAAATGTTGAAGTACGCATTTTGCCGAATTTACACCTGTTGAAGGAGGCCGTACTGCAATCAACATTGTGCGGCGGTATGATGCGTTCTGGTCTTGCGCAACCCAAACCAAGTTAAATATTTTCTTTAATTGCCAATGGATGCAAACCGTCTTTTTTCTACGTCAATAGGCAGGTCAGCTGCGCATTATACCGATTCTGTCGGTGTATAAATGCGCAGATATAGCAAAGGAGTGTCTAGTTTTGGAAAGTGCAGAAACCGTTGCCCGTGCAGTCTTAATCCAATATCCTATTAAGCGTGCTGCCTTTTTTGGTTCTGCGGCAAGGCAAGAAATGAACGAAAAAAGTGACATAGATATGCTTGTCGAGTTCCTGCCCGGCACACCCGGTCTTGACTTTTTTGGTTTGCATGTTGACTTAAAAGAAGCATTTGGTTGCCATGTTGACCTTCTTACTTGGGATGCACTTGAGAACGCAAAACCCGATTTTCGCAATAATGTCATGCGAGAGGAAAGAATCATTTATGAACATCCGAATACGTAACATTTTAACGCATATGTTGGAAGACGCGCAGGACGCAATAATGTTTGCCAATGAAGCAGGTAGTATAGAGGTTTTTACATCCAATAAAATGATTTGTAAGGCAGTTGTAATGTCCATCTTAAATATTGGTGAATTAACGAAGCATCTGCCGCCGGAATATAAAACAAATCATAGTGAAATCCCGTGGAAGAACATTTCCGGAATGCGTGATATTGCGGCTCATGGTTATCATGTTATGAACCACAAAATTATTTGGGACGTTGTTAATAATCACCTTCCTGAACTGGTTTTATTTCTGCAAAAGCAGCTAAACACACCGTAATTAACCTGCTGACAATGTTTTCAACAGGTTCTTTTCTCAAGCCCCTTAATTACGCTACAATTGGTATTGGTGGTGGCTTGGACTTGCTTGATATGGATGTTGAATAAAATATCCATTCAAGACGTGTTTTAATAATGAAATCCAAACGTAAATAATCAGTCCCAAACAATTCCTCATCTGCTTTTACAGGAAAAAGAAATACATATACATAGTTCACAATCAGCATTGTTATAAAAACTATTCGTTGTGATTTCCTTCTGAAATTCATTGTATCGCCTTCTACTCCGTCATTTCATGGTACACATCTGAAACAGGTCGGTGGTCAGGATATATAAGCATGAAAAGATTAGACATGTGATTACTAACTGTCCAATTAGACAAATTTCCCCTTAATATGGAAACTTCCCATATCATTACTTCTGAATGCTCTACCTCTCCCGCTTCGTTCCTTGTAGTAAGTGTATGTGGTGTAAGTTCTACCCTATGGTTTACCCATAGCGCATCTAGTCTCTCTATCATCTCATTCAGTTCTTCTTCTTGCGCTATGGAAAAAGCAAAAGTGGGGATATATATGTTCATCAAATACACAAAGGATATATTTAATCACTATAGAGATTGTGGCAATGACTGCAAGAACTATTGCAATCTTAGGCGCATGTTTTTTCATTATTCATCCTCTTTCATAAAATAGCAATAAGCTACTGGTCATGATTTCCCTCTAAGCGTATCAGTTCTTCACGAATAATATTGTGCAAGTCATAGTCACTATAACGAATTGCTAATAAGGGTAAATCTATTCTGCGTATTGATAGAATCACAACGGGTATATACTCGCTAGTAGTACCAATAAAAATATCTACTTTGGTATGTCTAGGCTCAATGTTTAATTCTTCTAAAGTGTTCATTACTTTATCATACCTATCCTGTTGCGCAGTGGTAAACATATATACTGAAACATAAGATTGCGTATAAAACAATAACAACAAACTAAATACTAGAGAAATAAATATAGTGAATATAAGTAGAATTTTAAATTTATGCTTTATCATAAACTAAGCTTCCTTTCAGAATAATTTTTATATTTAGCTAACTCTCAAATAAGACCCGAAAGGTGAGTCGCTTTCCGAGTCTTATTTTTGAGTTGTTGAAAGTGCTATGCAATGGTTTAAACTGGAGAACTAGAGTGAACTATTCCTTTTCCTTACGATAGTCAAAATCATTTGTAATCTTAAATATCCTGCTTCTTATACGCTTCATGACCTAAAAAATATTTATGTCAACCATCATTATTACAACCCAAAACTATGATTACACCAATCGCATGATTGATATAATCATAGCACTAAAAAAAGATTCTGTCTGTACAATTTCACGTACAGTTTAAAATAATTGTGCGTGAAACTATACAGACAGTCATCCTTTAATCGTGTATAATGGTATTTATAATTATTTTTTGAAATGGACTTATATAGTGTAGGTTCAACATTGATAAAATGTTGTATTTTAGAAAAGTGTAGGTGTTAAAGTGGACAATATAATAAAAAAATACAAAAATAAGAATCGTTTAAAAAACATACTGATTTTATTATTAGTACCTTTATTGCTTGTGTCTGTAGCAATTAATATAGGCTTTGTTGTACATAGAAGTGTATATGTACGCCTATATTATTTTAGAATGGATGATATTGAAAGCTATCAAGATACAGTGGATATATTAAATTATCTTTCTGTAAGACATAGGACAGAATATACAGAAGTACTAATTGATGCAGATTTACTCACCTATGCAACATCTAGGGTAATAGCAGTCTGGCGAGTTGACGCATATCAATTACTTAGGCATTACGTCAGCCTTAGCGATATTAGTGGCGGCTGGGGTTTACTTGATACAAATATTGAATAAATTTGTCTCTGCTGGGTGTCATGCAAGTTCAATAATAGTAAAATGTTATATTTTAGAAAAGCGTAGGTGTTAAAATGGATGACGTGATAAAAAAGTATGAAAATAAAGGTCGGCTAAAAAAAATATTGATTTTAGCATTAGTGTCTCTACTATTTTTGTCTGTAGCAGTTAATGTTGGCTTTATGATACATGGCAGTGTATATACGAGATTATATTATTTTAGAATGGATGACATTGAAAGTTACCAAAATACAACAATAATATTAGATGGTCTTTTGGTAAGGTATAAAGTAGAATACGTAGAAGTATTGATTGATACCGATTTACGCACATACGAAACAGCTAGGGTAATAGCAATAAGGAGAAATGACGCGAGCTGGCTAGTTAGGAACTATGTCAGTCATCGTGGCTGGGACTTACTTGATTACCTATATGAATAATTAAATAAAACAACTGAAGATAAGTATAAAATAAAAACACTCGGTCAAATGATACGAGTGTTTTTATTTGGCTTAAATTAAAAGAGGTTAAAATATCGATATAATAACACGATCCATTCGCCCAACGAATTGTGCTTGTCTATCCATAAAAACTTGGTATGACATAGTGTTAAATGGCACATGAATGCGAAGAGCTTGACCCGGCAGCAGAAAGCCCACCCCTAATTCAGTTTGAGTATGAATCGTTATTGGAGCTACCCTCAACGTTGTGTTTCCGAGTGTCCCTGAATGATGAAGGAGATGTCTCGTATGTCCAAGGGCTAATGGTGTTTCTATTATTCCTGTTGTTATTCTATCTTGATTTGAAAAAAACGTAAATTCCCGTTGAGATAGTGTAGTACGAGGTGCAATCCCTACAAATTCTGTTGAAGCATAAATTTCAGGTAAGTATACATCAAAAAACTCCCTGCTTACGAACTCACCACTTTCAAAGTCGATTACCTCAAAAATTACTTGTACGGGTATATACTCTGTATATTTGTCATTCTCATCTGACGCAAAAACTACTGATGACATAGCAATCACCAAGATAGTGACAATGGAAACTAGCAACAATAATTTTTTCATAAATAAAATCCTCCCTTTAGGAAATCCATTTACCATGTGTAATATTTAGTAAAGCACATGGTAAATATTTTTTTCAATAACTTTTAATGTGCAACTAAATTAAGATTCTATTGAAATTATCCCTCCCCTATATAATGACATCAATCGCGCGATTGATATAATCATAGCACTAAAAAAAGATGCTGTCTGTATAGTTTCACGCACATTTTAAAATAATTGTGCGTGAAACTATACAGACAGTCATCCTTTAATCGTGTAAAATAGTATTTATACTTATTTCTTGAAGGGAATACTTGATTATGAAAAAACGTATTGTGACACTTTTACTTACTGCCTTATTTCTTGGTGGGACAACAACTTTAATATGCGATATCACTCATGCTTATGAAAAGGGATATGATGATTGCGTTAGCGTATATACTGCATGTGACCCTTTGGCAGACTTGGAAATTCCTGATATAGTGCCTAAATGAATACTATAAAATAATATCAACATTAAAATTCTCTTTTGCATTTTGTTTGATATCTAAAGCCATTTTATTTTGTCCAAGATTTATACAAGCAAAATAAGCTTGATATAACCACCATTTTACTTTATCACGCTGTCCTAAGTAATAAAGAAAATAAGCCTTGTTATACGCCAACATAGGCAATAAACCATAAACACGATTATTTCTGCCTGCGTCAATAGCTTCATCACACAGAGCTAGGGCTTCCTTATATCGCTTTTTTTGACCAAGGTAACTGGATATGCTGTGTAGGGTGAAAGTTAATAGGCGAGCTTTCGCATATGCATCTTTCATGCGTTTTTTTATGCTTTGTATAAGTTTTTCTAGCAATTCTATTGCCCTGTCCGTTTCTCCGCTTTCGTGAAAGAATGATGCTAATGAATGGATAAGCTCAACTTCACTTATGGTTAAGAAATAAGTGTGTACAAGTTTTTCATTAAAATTTGGTTTAGTCATTTTAATGGCTTCGTCCAAAAGTTCATGCACTTTTGTTAAATCTTTATCTCTTTGGCGATAAATTGTGGCTTTACTTTTTAACAGATATTGCTTGTGCAATCCTTTTTCAAAAGGTTTAAGGGCTTCCATTTGTGCAATCAATTCATCAGCTTTTGTAAAATTAAAAATACTTAAGCAATTATCAAGGTCTTCGCGTAGTTTATAAGTCATGTGGTCTTCATTGCCCAGCGTAAGTGATAGAAATTTCTCTGGTGATTCACCCATTCTTTCCAGCAAGGCAACAAATTTATCATGTCTAATGCTTTGTTCTCCATTTTCAATTCTGGATAAGTTCGCCCTTGTCATAATACCTTCTGTAAGTTCATCTTGTGAAATTCCTGTTTGCTCTCTCAACATTTTTAGGATTGCTTCCGCTGTATAATACATAAGTTTTCTCCTCACAAATTTCTAAATAAAATACAAGTTATATGCTAAATTTTATATCCATTCTTTTGTCAATGCGTACATAGTAGTGAAAAAGCCCGATTTCAAATTCGGGCTTTTCCCATGTAAATAAATAACATATTAAACCATGGAATCAACAATAACATTTGGCTTTAGGTAAAAACACTTAAACATAGTTGACCTATTTGTCCAGTACAATGGCAACAGATAAACTTACCATTGAAAGAAGTAAGCCCATCATCACTATCACAAAGCACACATTTATCGTAGTACTTTCTGATGATAATGTTCTGACCATCCACATGAATTTCCAAACCTTGCTCCCTACTAATACCAAAAATTTTGCGAATTTCTTTGGGGATTACAAGCCTACCCACATCATCAACATTTCTTACTATCCCAGTTGCCCTCATGCCACACCTTCCTCTGCAAATCGCCACACATGTAGTTTATCATGGTCTAAAGTGATTTCCATTTCGTCTTGTTCATGCCATTCAAGTAGTATGCGAGAACCTTCGCTGAAATATATTCTGCCGTGTTCATCTAGTTCAAGCTCACCATCTTCCTTTGCATATAGGGTAATACTGCGCTCGGCCTCGCTAATGGTTGCAGTTATTTTACTTCCTATTTTCCATCCCATGCAATTGCGAAATTCCTCTGAAATGAAAATCCCCCCACGCTCGTCTAATGTACATAACTCAATTTTTTCCATGACACTTCCTCCTTAAAAATTTGTTTTTCTACTGATTTATCCAAATAATAACATAACTCATGCAACTTGTAAAGGGTGTTATCCTTATTTTTTATTGCTTTGTCATCTAAAAATAAGTTATATTATATTGTGATATAATGCTCTTGGATATTAGTACATTAAATCATGGGCATTTCTTAAAAAGGATGAGCGATTATGTTCTTGTCTAACTTGTTTACATCAATATGTAGTTTCTTTTCAATTACCCCCTTCGGTGGTTCTGCTGGGCCTGGGTGTTTTGAAGGCTGGAACGGTTAAAGTTTATTTTCAAAATTATAGAACAAACAAGAAAAGAGTTGACACCTCTTGCAACTGACGGCTGCAACCAACAAATTTATAGAGTTTCTTAGAAGAGGATGAGCGATTATGTTCTTGCCTAACGTATTTACATTGATATCTAGTTTTTTATCATTTGTACCGTTTGGAGGGTCTGGTGGACCTGGATGTGTTGACAATTGGGACTTAAATTTTTAAAACTTATATTTTCAAGTAAAGGACGTGTGAACAAAAATGACAGTGGACACAAAGGAAATCCTAATTGATGAGTTTCTAGAATATGCGAGTCTTGAGGAACAAAAATCAGACGAACTTATCAAGAGAATTGAAAAATATCTAGTAAAATCAATAGATTCTGAATTGATTTTGGCTCTAAATGTTTTAAATACGCTTAATGCAGATAATAACCAACAAACATTTGAAGAGTGTTGTGCCATTGCCGCACCTATTTTTAAACAACTAGAGGACACTAATCCATGGGCAAGAGTGGAACTGCATTCAATATCCTCTGTCATTGGATACATTCCATCAGTTAAAACCACATTAGAGTTCTTTAATGAAGCAAAGGATTTATTAACTGACGAAGATGAATCAGATAACAAGCAATTTAGAAAAAATTATCTTTCATTACAATATAATCTAACATACCGTCTACTTCGTGCTAAGTTCATTGAATCTGATGTTGATATATTAAAAGTAGATGAACTGTTTGAAAGTTGCTTTGAATATGTTTTCAGCAGGGCTAAGAAAAACAACTCACCGCTTCAGTATGTCTTACAAATACGGTACGGCGTTTATGAGTGTGACGCAGAAGCGGCAAAGGACGCAATGATAGAGCTTAAAAAGCTGGGTGATAGAAAAATATATAAAACCACCCGTGATGAAATAGCAGAATATCTTTCATACATGAGAACCCCTCTAGCCGCGCCTTTGTCCTACATTTCAATAGGATATCAACTGCGCAAAGAACGGCTGGAAAAAGATATATCAACCCTTCACATTGCAGGAGGGCTGGGTACAGACCAAAGCACCGTTGCCGCCATAGAGCGTGGGGATGATGGCATTTCTATAGACAGGCTTCAAGTGTTGGCAAGCCTTGTAGGTGTAGATGTTGGGTTTTTCTTTGGCAATAAAAATGCAAAAATAAAAGATGCAGACCCATTTTTGCTATCTGTCATCGCTGCCACAAAACATATGACAGACGAAGACAAACAGCATATTTTAGACTTCATTGCACTGCATTCAAAATACAAGTACCCCAACCATGGCAAGCCAAAGAAAAAAGCAACTAAAAATGAACAGCCCCGTGAAGAATAGACAAAAAAAATCGCCTATCGTTATCCCTATGATATAATCATCGGGATAAGCAGTAAGACGAGGGAGCTTATGGTGTGTCATTGCTACAGAAATAGCGGTGATGTGATTAGGATAATTTCTGCAAGACGTGCAACAAAGAACGAAATTGCGCTTTATGAAAGGAGATATGCCAAATGATTAGAGAGTTGACCGAAAAAGATATTGAACGTGCCATTAAAAATCCTCACTTTGACAAGCTGATGACAAAAGTAGAAGTTGCCATTACAAAGGAGGATTGGGCTACTTTTTGTGAATATGCAAGAATAAACAATGTGCGACCTGAACTCATTATGCGTAATGGTTTATCTGATTGGGCTAAAGCATTGCGTGAAGATGAATAGAAAAATGATGTGTTTTAATAGGCTTGTTTCTCTAACCCCTTAAACTAATCAATAGTAACCAAGTCACGCAAGCGGTCAAGTGTTGAAGCACCAATTCTAGGCACATGGATAAGCTGTTCAACAGATGTAAAACCGCCGTTAGCTTCGCGGAAGTTAATAATATTTTGTGACAAAACAGGCCCAACCCCAGGTAAGGTTTGCAACTCTATAGCCGAAGCCGTGTTAATGTTTATTAACCCACTATGGGCTTGTACGGCAGCATCTGCACTTGTTTGAGGTGTTGCATTATTTGAAAAAATAAAAACTTCTTCTATGACTTCATTATAAGCAGGCACGATAATTTGCATTGCGTCATGTAATACGGTGGCTAGGTTAATGCGGGTCAAGTCAGCATCTTCCCTTGCACCACCTGCAAGTTCTAAGGCATTAACCACCCGCAAGCCTTCACGCAGTTCTACCACCCCAGGGGCATTCACTGCGCCTACAACATGTACGGCAATGTATATACTTTCTGGCTCAAGTATTGGCTCGGGTTCAGGTTCTATCATTGGCTCTGGTAAGAAATTTGTGTCGGCTTCTGTCACAATATCCACTGTACTATCTACGCTGTTCATCACTTCTGCGCCGGGTTGGCGAATAAGCACAAATATAATCCCTACAGCGACAAGACACGCCCCTCCAAGAATGAAAAAGGCGTGTCTTTTTATGTGGTCTAAAATTGAATTTTGCATATAAATCCCCTTTCGCTTGTTTTTTTAAGTATAATCTTCCCTCAAGACATTGACAAGAAAAAAATAGTTTATACTCTGACTTTCTCATTGCAACTTGTCGTTGAATATGTTAAGGTTTTCCTAGGAGACGTGAGTGGATTGAAGAAAACGCCTATTTTTGTAAAGATGCTTATACCAATCATATGCGTTATGCTGATGCAATCTGGGATTATCGGCATTTTTTTACTTTCCAGCGGAACAGTGAATGCATTGGATGATAATGCAATAGGTCTATTGACAAACAACGCAGAAGTGCGTGGGGCAAATTTACAAGACTTAATGCTTTTGCACTGGTCAAATTTAGACCAATTTGAGACAGAAATGACAGAAGCACTATACATATATTTAGAAACACAGGAAATTTCCCTTGACGAGTTTCTTGGGCATAGGCGGCATGAGCTTGATTTTATGTATGCATTTTCTGAAAATGTAATTGAAGCACTACGCATAACCGCAACAACGGGAGTTTTCATGTACTTTTTAGATGGGATATGCCCCAGCGAAGGTGGCACACGGCACTTAAATGGGCTGTATATTCGTGACCTTTCTGCGTTGCCCAATATTCCTGCAAACTTACTGTTTATGGCAGGATATCATCAGATTGCACGTAAACATAATATTTCACAAGATACATTGTGGACAGAACCCCTTGTTTTTTATCCCGAACATGAGGGCATGTGGAGAGGTTTTGCATACCCTCAACTTGCCGCCCAAGCCATGCCCGACGCGGATACTGCGGATTTATCTTTTTGGAACCCTCTACATTATCTTAGACACAATTCGCCCATATCCACTGGTCAAATCACATATACGCGGCCTGTCTTTTTTGACGGTCAAATGATAGCCATGATTGGTACTGAAATGCAACTGACTGCCATTGTCGAAAGGCATTTGCCCGTGCGCGACTTTGAATACATTGGAGACAGTGGGTATGTACTGCTTCTGGGTGACTGTTCAGACACGACAGTGCGTGAAATCCTGCGTGCTTCAGGCCCATTTGCAAATCGTATTTTTAATCATGTTTCGCAAATTCAATTGCAAACCTCCAACCGCGAAGGGGTGTATGCCATTGTAGAGGTGCCAGACATTCGCTTGGTTTACCGTCCCCTTCATATTTATAATGCTTCTTCATTTTTTGCCCAACAACAATGGTCGCTTATTGCCATGAGTACTGAACAAACATTGTTTTCTGTATCCCGTCATTTCATTACGACTATGATTATTGGCTTGGCATTGTCGGTTTTACTTGGGGGACTGCTTGTATTTATGACCATCAAACGCATTACACAGCCCATTGGGCTTATTACGCACCAATTGATAGCCCATGGTGGGGATACAGCCATTGACTACAAGCCCAGTTCTGCCGAAATGGACTTACTTTGTGATACCATAAATCATATCACAGCACAAAGAGTTTTGGCAGAAAATGAAATCCGCAGAGAGCGTCAACGCTATTTGCTGGCACTGGAATCATCTAACGACACCTTTATTGAATATGACATTGAAAATGATATTTTACAAATATTTTATTTTACCAATACACCCCAACAACTGCCAGAAAGCAAGACTATTCCTGACTTTCTAAAAAACATACATGAAGTTTTCCATCCTCATGATAATTTTGACTTCCTTAAAGTAACCCACCATGAAATTAGGATAAAATCATCTGTCTTTTCTCATATTCAAAGTGTTGACCCTGTGGACGGCTATTATTGGATGTCATTGAAAACCATTCTGATAAATGATGATAGTCATGGTAAAAATGTGTCAAAAGTAATAGGTACTGCCCGAGAAATAACCCAAGAAAAAGTGCGTGAAATGAAAGCGATAGCATTAAGTCAACGAGACATCACATCAGGATGTTTTCATCGGGACTATGGACTAGAACAAATACAACGCTTTGCAGAAAACGCGATAAATGATAAGCAAGCATTCAGCATGACCTTTTTGCATATCGAAAACTTTGAAACATTGGAGCTTCGATTCGGCTTGGTTTTTGGCGGGATTTTTATTGCAGAGTTTAGTCATATACTCTTGCAGTTTATTTCAAAACAAGAAAGCAATCACTTTATTACACGCCTAGGCAATGACGAATTTCTTATTTTTCATGGACATGGGCCAGATGAAATTAACGAAGATAATATTAGAACTGCCTTTGCAAGCTTATATACTGGCGGTGAAACAGAAGTTCGTCTCAATATCAAGCCTTTTATATATGAAAAAGAATTTTTACGGCTGAAACACAGCAAAGTTGAACGTCCTATAAAAATTTTCTTAGATGTGGCTAACAAAAGTAATTTGGGAAATGTCGCAATGGAACTGCTAGAGCGTTCACCCAATATTAAAAGCTCTGTACAGGCATTACTTGGACTGATTGGGCGGTTGTTTGAACTCAATAGAATTGTTGCTTGCAACTATGATACCAGTCTTTCTACAGACCAAATTGCCTTTGAGTGGAATCAATCTGGCATAGAAACCCCAAGAGATATTCAAACGATATCAGAAGAAGCTTTTGCTAAGTTTCAATCTATGCTGGACTTTGACGATACGATGGTTTATGTCAAAAAAAATATTGGATTTGATTCTATCAATCCCCTTTTATGTATTGCTTCAGAACTTGGCAAAAGTGTCAGCATGTTCTGTTGCGCCCTTCACAATGGCACGGCACACTCTGGGCGTATGATGTTTATGGCTGAAACCCGTGCTTGGACAGATGAAGAAAAAGATATTTTACGCACCCTTGTTAAAGTGATTTCCACTTATATGGATGCAGAAAAAAACCGTTCAGCCTCAAAAGCAAAAAGTAAATTTTTATCTCGTGTTTCCCATGAAATCCGCACCCCTATGAACGCGATTATTGGCATTACAAACATCGCTAAAGATGCTGTTAAAAACAACAATGGGACAGACATCGTCAATTACCTAGACAAAATTGGTGTGTCTGCCAATTACCTACTTGGGTTGATTAACGATGTATTAGAAATGTCTCGCATTGAAAGCGGTAAAGTACTCATCATGGAAAATAATCCGTTTAGTTTGCATGGCATGATTGACGATATTGAAGCCGTGATTCGCTTCTCTATAGAAAGTAGCGGCATTCAATTTATAATCCATCGAGATTTTAGAGGGGCTTGTTTAACGGGTGACGCAAGCCGAATTAAACAAGTGCTTATTAACCTATTGGGCAATGCAAATAAATTTACAAAGCCCAACGGGATAATCACTTTATCCATTACAGAGCATGAAGATGAACACTTTACATTCTCTGTACGCGATACAGGCATTGGTATTCCGATGGATAAACAAGGGGATATTTTTAACGCTTTTGAACAAGCAGAAACCCCATCAATTACCCAAAAAGGAACAGGACTTGGGCTGTCGATTAGCCGCAATATTATCCGTGCCTTTGGCAGTGATATTGAACTGATAAGCGAACCTGATATAGGCAGTGAGTTTTACTTTACTATTCAACTGCCTTATAGTAAAGAGCCGATTGAAGCAATGAAGCCAGCTATAGATTACAGTGGATATTTTACGGGCAAGCGCATTTTATTGGTAGATGATGTTGAGATAAATCTGGAAGTTGCCGCATTTATTTTAGAAAGTGCAGGTTTTGAAGTAGAATTTGCAACCAATGGACAGGAAGCTGTGAATACATTTTCAATGACACCAAAAGGATACTTTGATGCTATTCTCATGGACATTCAAATGCCTGTGATGGATGGTATCACCGCATCCACTCAAATTCGCAGTATTGCCTCAAGGGCAGATGCCCCCACGATTCCCATTATTGCACTCACTGCAAATGCCTTTGACGAAGACTGGAAGAAATCTGCTGAATCAGGGATGAATGACCACATAAGCAAACCTATCAATGGTGAAGCATTGTTGGCTTTATTAAAACGATTGCTTAAAAAGGAGGAAATATAATGAAGAAAATATTACTACTGCTTACGATGTTTTTTATATTCATGCTATTGCCCACAGGATGTAGTGCAGAAGAAGCGTCACTGCTTGACCCAAACAATCCTGTGGAAATAAGACTATGGCATTACTACACAGGTGCGTTGCTTAATGCCTTTGACATGATGGTTTTGGAGTTTAACGAAACCGTAGGCGTTGAGCGGGGAATTTTTGTGGAAGCCATCAGCTTTGGCAATATGGGGGGCGTTGAATCTAATATCCATGGGTCTGCACTAGGCGAAGCAGGGGCAATGCCATTGCCCAACATTTTTTCGTCCTTTCCTGATACTGCATATTTGCCCCAACGGCTGGGGTTGCTGGTTGACTTGGATGATTATATAACCCAAGCACAGTTAGATGAATATTTTGCACCTTTTGTCGAAAGAGGCAGAATGGGCGCAAACAATGCGCTTCGTATTTTTCCTGTAGCAATGTCCGCAGAAGTCATGATGCTGAATGAAACTGACTGGCATATATTTGCCAGTGAAAACGGATTCACTTATGATAATTTACAAACGATGGAAGGACTCGCCAGCGTTGCCCAAGCATACTATCATTGGAGCGGCGGACAAGCATTTTGGGGTAGGGATGCCATGGCAAACATGTTCATCATTGGTTCAAAAATGTTTGGTACAGAAATTTTTGAAGTGCATAAAGTTGATGGGGAGTTCCTTGCCACAATAAATATCAATGAGCAAGCCATGCGTAGGTTTTGGGATTACTACTATACCCCTTTTGTTAGTGGATATTTTGCCGCTGATGCCAACTTTCGTACTGATGATTTACGCGTAGGCGACTTGTTGGCATTTGTAGGCTCAACTGCGTCAGCGGCATTCTTTCCAGAGGATGTTACCATTGACGGTACAACCAGAGCCATCCAATCAAGTGTTTTACCGCCCCCAAGCTTTGCAGATGCAACCAATGTGATTGTTAAGCAAGGGGCAGGAAAAGTTGTCATGCTGTCCACACCGGAAGAAGAATATGCCAGTGTAGTATTTTTAAGATGGTTAACCGAACCAACACAAAACCTGCATTTTTCCGCCGCGTCTGGACGTTTGCCTGTAAGGGTTGAAGCTATGGACGCAGACTTGGTGAGAGCGGCAGCGGAAGATGTAGGGATTTCTTTGACTGATGTCACATATCAAACCCTTCATGTTGCCATTGAAGCAATCCAAACCAGTGAACTATACTCTACTGGAGCATTTGTTGGTGCAGTAGAAGCCCGCGCCATTTTAACCCATAGTTTGAGAAACGAAGCCAGAGCCGCTAGAGCTTATGTACTGGAACTTATAGCCGCAGATGTGTCGCGGGAAGATGCCATTGCACAATATACTACCGATGAAAAATTTTACGCATGGATGGAGTCTCTCAGTGAAGCACTGGTATCCGCAGTTACAGTAAATTAACACGTGTGTTGTACATTTCCCCATACTTTGATACTATAAGCTAAGAAAAAGTCTCACAAGGATAAAGTAGGAGTTATTAAAATGAACAAAATAAGAAATTTTTGCATAATCGCTCATATTGACCACGGAAAATCAACCCTAGCCGACCGTTTAATAGAATTGGCTGGGGCTCTTACCAAAAGAGAAATGCAATCACAAGTGCTTGACAATATGGATTTAGAACGAGAGCGCGGAATCACGATAAAAGCACAGTCCGTGCGTCTAGTCTATACGGCAGAAGACGGAGAAGAATATATCCTTAACCTGATTGACACCCCTGGGCATGTTGACTTTACGTATGAAGTCAGCCGTTCTTTAGCGGCGTGTGAAGGTGCGTTGCTTATTGTGGACGCAGCCCAAGGTATTGAAGCACAAACCCTTGCCAATGTATATCTTGCGTTAGATAACGACCTTGAGGTTGTGCCTGTCATCAACAAGATTGATTTAATCGCCGCCGACCCAGACAAGGTTAAAGAAGATATAGAAAACATCATTGGATTGGACGCAGAAAATGCACCCCTAATATCTGCAAAAACATCACTAAACATTCAGCATGTTTTTGACCGCATTGTGGATACGATACCACCGCCAACAGGCGACCCTAATGCACCCCTTAAAGCTTTAATTTTTGACTCCCTTTTTGACCAGTATAAAGGCGTGATTGTATTTATCCGCGTAATGGACGGTTGCATTAAAAAAGGTTCAAAGGCTTTATTTATGGCAACGGACAAGCAATTTGACATTGTGGAAACAGGCTATTTTGGGCCTGGTAAATTTATTCCCTCAGACGGTCTTTCTGCTGGAGAGGTAGGATATATTACCGCCAGTATAAAAAACGTGCGTGATACCCAAATTGGAGACACTGTTACCGAGGTGTCCCGCCCCACGGCAGAGCCATTTCCTGGATATAAAAAAGTGAGCCCAATGGTGTATTGCGGCCTTTTCCCTGCGGATGGTTCTAAGTATACAGACCTCCGTGATGCCCTTGAAAAATTACAGTTAAACGATGCATCTTTGCAATTTGAACCAGAAACCTCAATTGCACTGGGCTTTGGCTTTCGTTGCGGATTTTTAGGGCTTTTGCACCTTGAAATTATCCAAGAGCGGTTAGAACGTGAGTATAACTTTGACATTGTAACCACTGCCCCAAGTGTAATCTACAAAGTACACAAAACTGACGGCACAGTGGTAGAGCTATCAAACCCTGCCGACCTGCCAGACCCTTCCCGCATAGATTTTATGGAAGAACCTATTGTAAAAGCAGAAATTATGCTGCCTTCGGACTATATTGGCCCTGTCATGGAATTGTGCCAAGAACGGCGTGGCGTTTATATTGGCATGGAATATATGGCTGCAAACCGCGCCATTTTACGCTATGAATTGCCATTGAATGAAATTATTTATGACTTCTTTGACACGCTAAAATCCAGAAGCCGTGGTTATGCATCCTTTGATTACGACTTGCTGGGGTATCAGCGCAGTGAACTTGTCAAACTTGATATTATGGTTCACCATGAGCCTGTTGACGCACTTTCTTTTATTGTTTTCTCTAAAACTGCTGCTGAACGCGGGCGCAGAATGGCTGAAAAGCTCAAGAAGGAAATACCAAGACATCAGTTTGAAATTCCCATTCAGGCATGTATTGGTGCAAAAGTTATTGCCCGAGAAACCATAGGCGCAATGCGCAAAGATGTTTTAGCAAAATGCTATGGCGGTGACATTACCCGTAAGAAAAAGTTGCTTGAAAAACAAAAAGAAGGCAAAAAGCGTATGCGTAGCATAGGTTCAGTTGAAGTACCTCAACAAGCATTCATGAACGTATTAAAGCTGGACGAAGCATAATTTGAGGTTATATCATGACAATAAAATATGGCAAACTCATTCGTGACAACATTCCAGATATTATCAAATCACAAGGCAAAATACCCGTTACAAAGGTGCTTTCAGATGATGAATACAAGCATTTTCTAGGCAAAAAATTGCTGGAAGAAGTCCATGAGTATCTTGAAGATAACTGTATAGAAGAATTTTGTGACATTTTAGAAGTCATGGATGCGATTAAAAAAAATATGAACTTTACCAATGCCGAGATTAAATCAGCTCAATCGGCAAAGACTTTGAAGAATGGCAGGTTTGAAAAGAAGCTGTTTTTAGAAGAAGTTGTAGAGACGAATACAACAATATGCTAAAACCCCTCTGTTTTCCTGCGGCAGTGGGTTATACATAGACGGCTATGTATAGTAGCTGGGGACTGATTTGCATAAATAAGGAGGAAATGTCATGAAAATTTTAATCATCAACGGAACACCCAAAACAGATGGAATCACATATTCTTTTGTGGAAACAGCAAAAGAAACCTGTATCAGCATTGGGGCAGAGTCAGATATTATAACCTTGGCTGGGGCATATGGTGTAAACCTTCAAAAATGTAAAATGTGTGACGAAGGTTGGGGCATATGTTTTAAAGAACATTACTGTATCTTCGGAGAAAAAGACGGTTTTAGCCTATTGCAGGAAAAAGTTAAAAGTGCAGATGCTTACATTTTTATAACCCCTGTGTATTGGGGTGAAATGAGTGAAATGCTCAAGATTTTCTTAGACAAACTCCGCCGTTGTGAAGCCACAAAACAGTGGGACAGCCGTGAAGCACAAATATCATTTATCAAAGGCAAACCCAGTATTTTTGTAGCCAATGCAGGCGGCGGCGGTGGGGGTATTGTGTCAACCTTTGCAGGGTTAGAGCGTGCAGTTGTTCAAATGGGCGGTGACGAATGGCCTCGGGAAACAGCAGGTATTTTTGACATGATTGCAGTCAACCGTTGGAACCAAGCCTATAAACGCGATACATTAAAATCAGCAATCACAGAAATGTACGCCTATTATAATGGCAAAACAATGGTTCCCATGAATCAAGGCAAGTATGAGAAGTAATATAAAAGGCGTAGAACTTTCATTTGAAACTGCCAGCACAGTATTCTCGCCTCAAGGCATAGACAAGGGGACGCTTGCAATGCTTTCCCTTGTTGCGTTTTCCCAAGGGGATAAAATACTTGACCTTGGTTGCGGATATGGCGTAGTTGGAATTTATGCCGCAAAGGTCATTGGGGAAGAAAATGTCGTCATGAGCGATATAAGCAAAAAGTGTATAGAACTATCACAAAAAAATGCCCTCAATAATCACGTCGGTAATATAAAAATCATTCAAAGTGACGGGTTTAAAGACCTTTACGATAAAGATTTTACATTTATTCTTTCAAACCCACCCTATCATGCTGATTTTTCCATTGCCAAGCATTTTATAGAAAAAGGTTTTAATCGCCTACAAGTTGGCGGTACAATGGTTATGGTGACAAAAAGGAAAGATTGGTATAAAAATAAACTTCAAGCCATCTTTGGCGGCGTAAAAGTAAGGGAAGTCGATAGTTATTTTGTATTCCTTGCAGAAAAACGCGGCATACACTATGCAAACAAGAAACAGAGGAAAACATAATGGCAATCATAAACTCCACAACAAACTTTAGAGTTTTGCAATGGTGTAAGTTAAAAAATAAAGCCTTCCGCGATAAACAGAAATTATTTATCGCAGAAGGCTATCATTCTGTGCTTGAGGCATCTAAAGCAGGATGTCTGAAGGAAGTCATTACAACCGAGAAAAACAGAGATGTTAACGTGCCATCATTTCAAGTCACCTATGAAGTCATGGAAAAAATATCATCTATGGCAACACCCACAAAAATCATAGGCATTTGTTGTTATCCCGAAGAGACTGATTATGGCAATAAAATTTTACTGATTGACCAAATACATCACCCTGGTAATCTTGGCACAATCATGAGAAGTGCTGTTGCTTTTGGCATTGACACCCTTGTGTTAAACAACAGTGTTGATGCATATAATCAAAAAGTCATACAAGCATCACAAGGGATGATATTCCACTTAAATATACTAAAACGCCCTATAAAAGATTTTATTTTGGAGCTAAAAACCCGAAAGTATCAAATCATAGGCACGGATGTAAAAGAAGGTATAGACCTTCATACAGTCAAATCAAGGGGTAAACATGCTGTCTTGGTAGGCAATGAAGGCGAAGGGGTGAGTGATGACCTGCTAAACTTTTGTGATGTCAAGATAAATATAAAAATGCATGAAAAGTGTGAGTCTTTAAACGTTGGCGTGGCCACAAGCATCATATTATTTAATCTCACTTAATATCAAAATATATCTTGCAACACAAGCACCCATAACACACAAGTTATAACAACAAAAATCATTATAGCGATAATACCAAAGTTGAATTTAACAGAACTGTCTTGTTCTGTTGTTGGTGGTAAAAGGTTTGCCAATCCCAAAGCAGACTTTACATGTTTGTATAGAAGTATAGTAAATGCAACATTTAAACCATTTTTTATTAAGTTAAAAGGCAAAAATGCAGGCAATAAAAGTTCAGCAACTTGCGCTCTGGGAACACCCATATAGATAGGCGCAACGAGATAGTTCCAAAGCATCATAGCGATAGTGGCTGTAAAGAACCCTGCAATCAGCCCATATACCGCACCCTTCAGGGTGCGATTTTTTTTGTAAATGTACGCTGCCGGACAGCAAAAGGCACTACTTGCGATGATGTTCATAATCAATCCCCAAAAACCTGTTTGACTGACCGTGAACATTTGTACCACAGAAACCACTACTGTAATCATAAAAGCAGCCATAGGCCCAAAGATAAAACCCCCAATTGCAATAACCACATCTTTGGGGTCGTATCTAAGAAATAGGACAATGGGTACCCTAGCAAAAGCCGCCAAAACAAAAGCGATTGCACTTAACATTGCTAAAGTTGTGAGTTTTTTTGTGTTCATTATATAAACCTCCTATAATTTGGGGGCATATAAAAAGCCCCGTGCAAAATGAACACAGGGCAATAAAAGCAAAGCCATACACAAATAAAACATATGACACTTCTTCCATCCAGACTTGGAGATTTTAGAAAAAATCTCATCACTGTTGGTTTCGGAGTTTCACCGAATCGGCATCCTGCATATAGGATGTTCGCGGACTGTACCGCCAGTAGGGAATTTCACCCTGCCCTGAAGTATGTTTTTATGATATATTGATTTTTATTTTTTGTCAACTAACAAGATTCGTTTCATTTCATCAAGAATCCTTAAAAATTGATAGTGATATGCCTTTGACGAAATCTAAGGAGTAAGTTATACTTAAAGATGAGTTTTTGGGGGTGACGTGTTGATTAGATTTAAGTTAGTACTAACAGTCATTTTTGGGGTTATTGTTCTTACAGCTTGCGCTGGAGACAATACACTGGAAATGATGTGGGCAGAAAGTGAAAATATATCCTTGCCGCAAAGTTTATATATCGATGATTACAATGAAATTACTGAAGCAGATGAAAGTCCATCACTCATTATCACCCAAAGTGAAGATTCATTTCACACGAGTGTTTTTACAAACCCTACTTCGCCTGATGACGAAGATTACAATGATATAATAGAGGACAATCCCATGGAAACACTACAAATACACCCAGAACTTGGAAGACAGCCTATGATAGCACTCACCTTTGATGATGGGCCTGGTCCACTTACCCTGTATATTGTAGATATGCTTGTAAGATATGGCGGATACGCAACCTTTTGTGTCATTGGCAATCGTGTTGAGCGATGGGATGATGTTGTTTTACAAATCGTTGAGTCTGGAAATGAAGTTATTGGGCATTCATGGAATCACCAAAATTTTAGTCTGCTTAACGAAGATGCCATCGCCGCACAGATTCTTGACACAAGTGCGGCAATTGAAGGAATTACAGGTGTTCAAACGCCTCCCATTTTCCGTGCGCCCTATGGAATTGTTAATACACGCGTGCGCAACACCTCACGTGAGCTGGGCTATAGCATTTTAAATTGGACAATAGATTCTGTTGATTGGCGTGACCGCGATGCAGATATCATTTACGAACGCATTATGGAAGAAGCCCGTGACGGCGCAATTGTTCTATTGCATGACATTCATCCCACCACCATTGAGGCAATGGAGCGTGTTATTCCGTCACTGATTGAACAGGGTTTTCAGCTTGTTACCGCATCCTATCTTATCGACTACTTTTATGGCGGATTAGTGCCTGGCTTTGAGTTTAGAGGACTTCGCCCAGGAGAAACTGCCAGAGATGCAACTATGAGAGCCGCCCTTGAACGTGTAGAGGAAGACGCAGAAGCGGAATAATGTGCAGAAAGTATTTTCATTATAGGTATCCTAATCGTTGTGGAAGGAGCATTATAAAAGTATGTATGAAGCCATAGTCTTTCTAGCAGAAGGCTTTGAAGAAATAGAGGCCATAGGCACTTTAGATATCTTGCGGCGCGGCGGGGTAAAAGCCGCCAGCGTATCCCTTACAGGGCAACACAGTGTAACAGGTGCCCATGGTATAACCATCCAAGCCGATATTATACTTGACCAACTGCCTGGTATAGAAGGTACAATGCTAATCATTTCCTGTGACGGTTCAGGCATTGCAGCTTTACACAAGCATGAAATTTTACATGAATTGTTGAAACTTCACCATTCTGATAGCGGCAAAATAGCCGCCATATGCGCTGCGCCAACCATTCTGGGTAAACTGGGAATTTTAGCGGACAAAACCGCTGTTTGCTATCCATCCCTAGCCAACAATCTAAAAGCCGCCCGTTACGGTGAAACCTCTACTGTAACCGATGGTAACATAACCACTTCCAAATCCGCAGGCACAACAATGGACTTTGCCCTAGAATTAGTGCGCATAATAAAAGGCAGCGAAGCCGCTGCCAAAGTAGCTGTTAATATGCAGTTGATATAAAATCTGAAGCCACAACCAAAACCAAAAATGCAACACCAATACCCGCCATTACCTTTTGCCAGATACCGTATTTAGGCAGTTTAATACCAGAAATCATCAGTGCCCCAACAACAAAGAAAGTCAAAGCGGAAACCCAAATGGGAATCCCATACATAACGACACACCAGATTGCAATAGTCACAAGCATCATTGACCCTGGCACAGGCAAGCCTGTAAAAAATTTGCCTGCATCACCAATATTATAGTAAGAAAGTCTCCAAAGCCCACACATGCAGTACACGATTAAACCTGCAACCACCAGCGGATAAAGGGGATATTCACCCAACACATCATGAACCATCCAAATGGGAATGATGATGCATGTAAAAAAGTCTACAAAGGAATCAAGATACCGCCCAAAATCGGACACTTGGTTAAGTTTTGCTGCAACAAATCCATCAACCACATCCATGACCCCTGCAAGAAACAGAAAAATAATAGCCATGCGCAAGTCACGTTGAGTTAAAAAATAGCAAGCAAAAATACCTAAAACCATTCCAAAGGTGGTTATCAAGTTGGGAATGTTAAAATGTTTTAGTGAGGGGAAATATTTAGTCATACTATGCCTCCAATAGCAGTGCCGATGGTGGTTTTTGTTTCTATGCCATCAATGGTACGCAAAACTAAATCTATTGACGGCATAAAAGTATCCTTTTTCAAAAACATAAGTACAAGTGAACCGCCCGGTTTAAAGTAACTGGCAACTTCCCCCCGCTTCACTTTTTGTCCCTCATCAAAACAATGTACAATGCTGCCGACAAAGGTTGCACCAACTTCCACCAATGCAACATCACCAAAATTTTCTGTAGAAAATTGAATAAGTGCGCGCTTATTTCGGCAGTACAAACCCATGACGCGCTTTAATGCAAGGGGGCTGACAGAATATAAATCCCCTTTAATCATACGGGTGCTTTTAACCATTCCATCATCAAAAAAATGCATTCTATGATAATGGGCAGGTGTTAGCCGAATACTAACCATTGTGCCGCCTTCATATTCACGGGCAAGCGCTGCGTCAGCAAAAAGTTCCTCCAGTGAAAAATGTGAACCTTTCGCCGTAATAATCTGTTCTGATTTAATGTCAGGAAACACACTAACAAACCCTTCACAAGGTGAACCAAGGGACGATGGCACGTCTGGAAATGCGACACCAGACTTTTCCCGCGCAAAAAATTGTGCAAAGTTTTTGTATGTTCCCTCACAGCCTGTCATATCTACATTGTATTTTTCAATAAACTCGGGAATTATTTTGGCAGACATTTTTGTACGGCAATACGCCCCATATATACGGCTAAGGGTCTTTCGTTTCACTAGCCATAAAAGTGATGCGCCGCCTATAGGGTTTTCGTAAATAAGACGCATCCAGCGTTCGGGGTTTATTTTTTCTTTCTCTAACTGCCCATCATTATATATCCAAATTTGTTGTTGACGTTCCAGTCTGGCTTGCTTTCGCAGCCTTCGACTTGATAATTTCGGCAATCTCCGCCGAAGTTGCAATCTTTTCATCAGACACCTCGTCATTATGTAGCTTTAAAAATTTTGATAAAAATGGAGAAATCAATATATAAATTCCCCAAGCTGATTTCATTAACTTAAAAAAACGCGCCCCAAACCGCACCACGGACGATTTCCGAAATGCATTGAATCGCGTGAAAATAAAAATCGTTCCAGACAAAAATAAAACCAACGCGGCAAGCTTAGGCATATTATGCCACTTAATATTTATATGAGCGAAGTCCACAATATATCCTCCAGACAAAGTCTATTATAAACAACAATACTACAAATGCCAAGTAAAACTAGACAACTTCCATTAAAATCATAAACATTGCAAATAAAATTGTAACGATAACAAGAGACTTGGTGATAATGGGTTGTCTTTCTTCAACAGTTTCAATGTCAGCATTAACCTGCACATTTCTACGCCCATTCCACACTTTAAAAGGGGTATAAATGGCAAGGAAAAGCCCAAGACTAAATGCTGCAAAAATCCCAAGTGTAAGCATTGCCATTGCAGAAGAAATTTCAGGGGTATAATAATCATAAGCAACATCCTCTGCATTCATTACAAAAAAAGCAATGAACACCTGTATTGTATTGTTTATGATATGCGCCCAAATTCCAGCCCAAATAGACCTTGTGTAGTATACAAAAAGAAACCACACAAAACCTGCGACTGCTGTGAAAAAAAACTGTTGCATGTTCATGTGAATTATCCCAAAAAAAAGCCCGTTGACTAATGCCGCCTGAATAACAGGTGCTTTTTTATATCCAGAAAAAATCACACCTCTAAAGACTAATTCCTCAAAAAATGAAGGCACAATGCCAATAAAAAACAATGCCCATAATAAATTATATTCAAACACAATTTCATTAGCCGTTTCAGTAATATAATCAGTAAAAAACAATTGAGAGATTGTAGCAACCAGCGTAAGCACAGGCACGAGTGTAATGGTCATGCCGAAAATCATAAGTATGTTTAAAATCCCCAGTTTTTGCATGGGAAGTATATCTTTGATTCGCCCGCGATTAAGCCACAAAGCAACTGCAACAGGAATACCAAAGCCTAAAACTTGCATAGCAAAAAGTCCCATGCCTGGGGATAAGGTCACAAAATCCATGAGCGTCACAAGTATCACACTTGCGATAATAAACCACAAAAACATCAAAAGCATAAACCGATTAGATTTTCTGGGTGTCATAGTATAAAGTCCTCCATTTCTCAAAAGCATATTGCAAGTGACACCTATTGTCAATTATGCTATCATTTTATTGAGGTGAATCATATGTCTAGCATAAGACTTGAAAAAACTTACCCTGTGCCTAAGGATGCCGTATGGGCGTACTTAATAAAAGATGAACTTTTAACATCCTGGTGTATGCCTACAAAAGGCTTTGTACTAGAAAAGGGGCAAGGGTTTGTTTTTAACATTCCGCCCAATATTTTTTTCAGCGGCACTTTTCATAATACCGTCATAGATTTTGAAGACGGTGCATTGCTATCCTATAAATGCACCGCTACAAAACCAAAGCTGGATACGATAGTAAAATGGACATTGATAGAAAAAAATAGTACAACCCAATTAGCCCTTGAACACAGCGGTTTCAAAAGTACGCAATGGCTTACAAAAATTATGCTTAAAAGCGGATGGAAAAAAATGATGTATTCTCATTTATATGAAACGCTAGTCAAAAGCTAGCACCGCCCGCTTGCCCTCCATTGTTTTGCGTTTCATGAAACATGCGATTCCTCTAGTGGTGACTATGCTAAAAACCCCATCTGAAATTACAGATGGGGTTTGTTTTATGTTTTTACTTAAAGTTACACCACTGCAATGGCATCAATTTCTACAATTGCACCTTTTGGCAAGGCTGTGACTTGGTAGCAAATTCTTGCAGGAGGCTCTCCTTTGAAGAAACTTGCATAGATGTCGTTCATTTTTGAAAAGTTTGCCATGTCTGTTAACAAAATTGTGCATTTTAGCAACTTGTCCATTCCGCTTCCTGCGGCTTCTAAAATGGCTTCCAAATTTTTCATTACTTGAGTTGTTTGCTCCTCAATACCACCGGGTACAAATTCGCCTGTAGCAGGGTCGATAGGTAGTTGACCAGATACGTACACCGTGCCGTTATCCACAGTCGCTTGAACATATGGCCCGATAGCTGCCGGGGCTTTTTCGGTGTTGATTGTCTTCTTCATGATTATCCTCCTAATATTTTTACATACTATAATAGGATTGATTCTAAAGACTTTGACATGTTGTGTCAATGTGCAAACTCTTTTTTTGCCTTTTCGTCAAGCTGTGATATACTGTATATTAGAATATGTCAGCGAAAGGAGCCATCCTCATGGCAGCAAGTAGCAAAATTACTAAAAAACAAATAAAAGACGGTGTTATCGAACATTTAAGAAAGGATTATCGCAAGACTATTGCCACGGCAAGCAACGCGCAAATTTACAATGCACTTGCGATGACCATTAAAGATGTAATTAGTGATAATTGGATTAAAACCCATGACTATTTTGAAAAATCTGATGTAAAAACCGTGTACTACCTATCCATGGAATTTTTGATGGGACGCTTCATGGGTAATGCAATTTTGAATTTATCCCTTACAGACACAGTGGCAGAAGCTTTAAATGAATTAGGCATTGACATTAACTTGGCAGAAGATTCTGAACCTGACCCTGGGCTTGGCAATGGCGGGCTTGGTCGGCTTGCGGCATGTTTTCTTGACTCACTTTCAACCCTTGGTTATCCTGCATATGGCTGTGGAATCCGCTATCATTACGGTATTTTTGAACAGCATATTGAAAATGGATATCAAGTGGAAAAGCCTGATAACTGGATTCAGCATGGCGACCCTTGGGGTGTAAGACGTGATGAATATGCCAAAGAAATTAAATTCGGCGGACGAGTCATCACTAAAAAAGATGAAAATGGCGAATACCGTTTTGACTTAGAAGATTACCAAAGTGTAATGGCTGTCCCCTATGATTATCCTGTAGTGGGATATAACACGAAAATGGTTAACACTTTGCGCCTGTGGGACGCAGAGCCTGTAAATCGTTTTGATTTGCAATCTTTTAACCAAGGGCAATATGACAATGCAGTTGAGGAGCTTAACCTTGCACGTAAATTATCATCGGTTTTGTATCCGGCAGATGAACATGTTTCTGGTAAGGAATTGCGCTTACGCCAGCAATATTTCTTCATTTCTGCAACCATTCAGCGGGTATTACTACAATTTGAAGCCCGTCATGGTAAAAACTTTGAAAAGTTGGCTGACCATGTACAATTTCAATTGAATGACACACACCCTGCAATGGCTATTGCAGAATTCATGCGTGTTTTGCTTGATGTGTATTATTTGCCATGGGATAAAGCGTGGGAAATTACACGGGCAACCTGTGCCTATACAAACCATACCCTTATGAGTGAAGCGTTAGAAAAATGGCCTGTTGAACTTTTCAGCCGTTTGCTTCCGCGGGTTTATATGATTATTGATGAAATTAACCGCCGATTCTGTGCCAATTTAGTCGAGTGGTATGGCAATGACCCCGAGCGTATTCGCTCCATGGCCATTTGCGCCGATGGGCAGGTAAAAATGGCACATCTTGCAATTGTAGGCAGTCATTCTGTAAACGGCGTTGCGGCAATTCACACCAATATTTTGAAAGAAATTGAGCTTAAAAACTTCAATGAGCTTTATCCTGAGAAGTTTAATAATAAAACCAATGGTATCACTCCGCGCCGCTGGCTTGCAAAATGTAACCCTGCCCTTTCTAACCTTATCACTTCAAAAATTGGCGGCGATTGGGTGACAGATTTAGACCAGCTTGCACAGTTAAAGCCCTTGGCAAAAGATAAAGCTTTCCAAAAAGCATTCATGGATGTGAAACGGGAAAATAAAGTTGAATTGTCAAATCAGTTCCGCAGAGATTTTGGTATTGGTATTGACCCTGATTCTATTTTTGATATTCAAGTGAAACGCTTGCACGAGTATAAACGGCAACTTTTAAATATTTTCCATGTCATTGATTTGTATAACACAATCAAGATGAATCCCAGCTTGGACATTCAGCCGCGCACTTTTATTTTTGCAGCAAAGGCCGCCGCCAGTTATCATCGGGCAAAGATTATCATTAAGCTCATTAACTCTGTTGCAGAAGTTGTTAACAATGACCCTGCCATTGATGGGCGCATTAAAGTGCTGTTTTTGCCCAATTACAGGGTTAGCATGGCAGAATATCTCATCCCTGCATGTGATGTTTCCGAGCAAATTTCCACCGCAGGCAAAGAAGCCAGCGGAACAGGGAATATGAAATTCATGCTCAACGGCGCAGTAACCATAGGCACACTTGACGGTGCAAATGTTGAAATGCTTGAAGAAGTAGGCAAAGATAATATTTTCATCTTTGGCATGACAGCAGACCAAGTGCATTCGTTGACGGTCAGTGGCAATTACGCCCCATGGGACTTGTACAACATGGATTTTAATGTGCGAAACGTGCTAACGACCCTTATAAACGGGACACTAGACCCAAATCATGACCTTTTCCGTGAGGTTTATGATGCCATGCTTAATGGCTATGGCGGAGCGCGTCCTGATGAATATTATGTATTGCAAGATTTTGCGGCATACAAAGCTGCCCAAGCGCAAGTTGACCTTGCATATAAAGACAAGAGCCGCTGGGCGCAAATGGCAATCATGAACACTGCTAGTGCAGGCAAGTTCTCTAGCGACCGTACAATTCGCCAGTATGCAGATGAAATTTGGAATTTAAAAACGGTAAAAATTTAACACGTGATTTGCAGATGTGAAAGGAATATTTTAATCCATGAATAGGCAAGCAAAAATGGCTTTTGTAGGGTTTATCACCACTTTGTTAATCGTTGGCGGTCTTGCACTGTTGGTGATTTTTGTGATTATTCCCGCAGTTCAAGATATGGACATTATGCCAAACTTAGGCTCGACAAACCGAAATGTTGTAGATTTCCACACTCATTTTAATCTCAATCCCAATGTGCCGCAATTAGTGCTTGACGGACAGCGCATGACCAATATCCAACCTCCCTTGGTAGAATACCAAGATGGGGTTGGTCATGTGTATCTTCGCTTTGATTTTCTTCGAGAGTATATTGACCCTTTTCTCTTTTGGGATAATGGTGCAGGGGTTTTCTTCGCATCCACAAGGTATGACATGATGGAATTTACACCAAACAGCCACACATTTTTGCTTAATGACAGTGTACAATCCTTGGAAGTGCCTATTCGCCGCATGTACGATATGGTGTATGTTCCTGCGGCGTTACTTCATGGGTTATATGCCATCACCATTGATTATCACCCTGAATACAACATGGTTGTTATCACTTCTGCGAATCAGTTACAATCTGTAAGCACTGTTTCCGTCGCTCGTGCAGACATTCGCTACTGGGGCGGAAACAATGCTCCAATAACCGCTCAGGTTGGGCAGGGGACACAATTATTTGTTTTTCCCGAAAGTGAAAACAGCAATGAAGTATGGATACGTGTACGCACCCCTCATGGACTTTTAGGCTATGTAGAGCGTTCCAGCTTAGATAATATTTATGAAGGGTATCTGCCCCTTGACCGCGAACCCATTTTGCATGACTGGGTGAATAACTTTCAACATCACCCGCCAAATTGGCAAGAAGGCGTACCTGTAAATATGACGTGGGATGCAATTTATCACGTAGACGCAAATGTCAATCGAATGCAGCTTCCGTTACATCCAAGCTTGAATGTTATCTCACCCCAATGGTTTCGTATTGACCCTGCGGGGACGCATATCAATTCTATTGCCAGCCGTGCCTACGTTGACTGGGCGCATAGTCATGATGTATATGTTTGGCCGAAGGTTTTTGATGTGGATAACGGGCGTGTTCGTGACTTTTTGTTTGAACGGGAACATCGTCGTCATGCCATTGAACAACTCATTGATTTTGTGGAAACTTACAACCTGGATGGTTTAAATATTGATTTTGAACATTTAACAGCAACCCAAGGCCCATACAAAGTTCAATTTCTACGTGAACTCGCCATCCCAATGCGTCAAAGAGGTGTTGTGCTTTCTACAGCAGTACTTGTACCCTTGCCTGACACGACTTTTTATCGCAGAGACTTGATTGCACTCACCGTAGATTTTGTTCAAGTGATGACCTATGACCAACATTGGGGTGTTGCCGCTGGTGTTGGGCCAAATGCCTCACTTCCATGGGTAGAATGGGGCGTGAATAATATGCTTAATGGCATTGCGCCAGAGTTTGGTGTGCCCGCCAATCAGCTTATTATGGGGCTACCCTTTTACAGCCGTGTGTGGCGTGAAGTTTCTGCCACAAATGATTTAAGCCAAAGGGCTTTATATATGGACTACGCTCGAAACTTTATGGAAGAACGGAATGTCAATTGGGTTTGGGATGACAGTTATGGTTCTTACTTTGGGGAAGCCGGTGTTATTGAAGATAACGAATTTGTCACATATCGCGTATGGCTGGAAGACCCCCGCTCTATTGGTGCAAAAATGCAAATTGTTCTTGCCCACGATTTAGCTGGCGTTGCAAGTTGGAGAAGAGGAATGGAAACTCCAGAAACATGGGATACAATAAGTCATTATTTAGGAATAGGTAGGTGAGCGTGTGAAAATTGACGCAAAAATGAAGTCACTTGTCATGATTGGATTAGGCGTAGGTGCCGCTGCCGTAGTCGTTTCGTTACTTTTTTCTCTACTCATGGGACTTGGCGGAATGGCATTTATCATTGCTATTGTCATTGCCACAGTCATACTAGGTATCGGATTTGCTATTTTAATGTCCCAAAGTTCAGAAATTAGCAAAACATATACCAAAGACACAGGCTATCTTCATGCCGCTGTCTCTGCCATGGCAGAAGGCAATTTTAATGCCAATTTAAGTCCTCATAAATTGGATGAACTTGGTTTAATTGAAGCGTCACTCTATCAGTTGGCACAAGTTCAAAAAGATTTAATTATGGATGTTGACGCTTTGACAAAGCATCATAAGGAAGGTGATACAGATGTACTCATTGATGAAAAGTTATATCATGGCGGATACCGCGGTTTAGTTGAACACCTTAACGGCACAATATCCGAGCATGTGAAGACAGCGTTTATCATTGCTGACAGCGTTCAAGCACTTGCACACGGTAAGCTTGATACAGAAGTTGCACCTTTATACGGAAAAAAGGCTAAAGTCAGCACCGCCATTGAGGAACTCCACACATGTATTCGCACATTCAGCGGAGATATTCAATCGGCAACAAATGCTACAAAGCGTGGAGAATCCCACCAAATGAACACATCGACATATGTAGGACACTGGCGTACACTTGCAGATGAACTAAACGGGCTTTTTTCTGCAATGGCAAAAGCTGTTGATGCCGCAGGTAAAAATCAAGCGGCTGAACCCCTGAAACCTATTGAGCAAAATATGCCTGTGAATGATGGCAAATTTGAAAAAATGGCAGCAGAACTTACAGCCATTACCCAAGCCCTTGATACAGATATCACACAAATTATTGGTAATACCCGCATGATAATACAACCTGCGTCAGAACAGCAATACTTGGCGCAAAACATCAATACTGCATTGGCAGAGGTTAGTTCCCAATCAGAAAAAACTGCTGATGGTGCAAACCGTGCCGCAGGGCTTGCATCAACTGCCGTGGAAAATGCAAATGCTGGGCAAAATGAAATGGCTAACATGTTAGATGCCATCGACGGGATTCGTGTTTCTTCTGAAAACATTTCCCGCATCACGGATGTAATCAATTCCATTGCCATGCAAACAAACTTGCTGGCGTTAAATGCCGCCGTTGAAGCGGCACGGGCAGGGGTTCATGGTAAAGGATTTGCAGTCGTTGCAGAAGAAGTACGCAGTCTTGCTGTCAAAAGCAAAGAAGCGGCTGCCCAAACGACTGAACTTATTGCAGAGTCTATGAATAGGGTGCAACAAGGTACAATGACTGCAAAAAACACGGCATCAGCACTAGAACGTGTCGTCAGTGATGTACAGGAAATTGATAAAATTGTAGGTGGTATTGCACAAGTAGCAGGTGGACAACATCATGCCATTGCACAAGTGGCAAATAGCACAACCCGACTTGCTGACAGCGCGCAACAAGTCGTCACTGCCATTGAGCAAACAACGGTAACCGCAGAAGCACTAGGAAATCAAGCAGATGTTTTACGCAAATTAGCCACCAACAATGGCGGTGGAACGTATGCTAAGACTGTAAAAAGAAATGACACCCCACCACCTGCCCCAAAGCCTGTTGAAAAACCAATACCCAAAACACCAGCAAAGCCAATAGAATCAAAGCCTGTGGTGACAAAACCTATTGAAAAAAAACCTACACCTTCAATAAAGCCAGCTCCAGTATCACCTGTTGCGGCTAAACCCACAATGCCAACGTATACACCACCGGCACTACCCAAAGCCGTTCCCACAGCACCACCAAAGGCAGAAACACCAAAACCCGTGCCTGCACCAACAAAAAAACCTGAACCAACACCCTATAAAAGACCTTCACAACAAAAAAGTTTAGACCAAGCACCCGCACCTGCTACAAAAGTAAAGGTCAATGCACCATCAGGTGCCCATGAGTATGAGCGCAAAGATTTTGGAAAGTATTAAAAACCCAATAAAAGGGCTTGTAGAAAAACTACAGCCCTTTTATTAAAGACAGGTGAAAAAAATGGATTATACATCAGCAGTTCAAGTAAACAATGATGTTATTTTGTCAGATATCAAGCATTTTGACCTTGGGCAAATTCTGGACAATGGGCAAGCCTTTCGATGGACAGCAACATCGCCTACATCTTTTACAGGCATAGCCCATAATCGTCGTCTCAATCTTACACTCAAAAATGCAACATTAACGCTTCACGACACGACATTACAAGGATTTGAAACCCTATGGAAACCTTACTTTGACCTTACACGAAACTATACGATTCTCCGTCAAGACCTTTCAAAGGACTGTCAAAATCTATCCCGTGCCATGGTATTTTCCCCTGGGCTTCGCCTAATGAAACAAGACCCGTGGGAAATTTTAATTTCATTTATACTCAGCCAAAACAGCAATATTCCACGCATAAAAAAGATGATATCTGGACTATGCGAAAAATACGGAACGAAACTACCCTGCGGCGGCTATACTTTTCCAAAGGCAGAAACCCTTGCAATACTGACACAAGAAGACCTTGCTGACATAAAAACAGGATACCGTGCCGCATACATAATAGACGCTGCCCGCTGTACTGCTGAAGGAAGATTTAATCCAACAGAATTATCTCAAAAAACTTCCGATGAAATACATTCCCAACTTTTAAAAATCCACGGTGTAGGCCCAAAAGTTGCCGACTGTGTTTTATTATTTGGGTTTGCACGCATAGAGCGTTTTCCACTGGATGTGTGGATGAAGCGTGTGATGACCACCCTATACCCTCAAGGGTTTCCAAAGACATTACAACCTTATAGCGGAATAGCCCAGCAGTTTTTATTCCATTATGCCCGCACAAGTTCCGCGTTTGACAGCGAAACAAAATAGAAAATGAATTTTATCTTGCTTGCTTGTTAAGATTATGTCATACTATATTGTACACATTGTCAATCAAAAGCCCTTAAAAAATGACTTTTTCAGTGAAGAAAAGGAGCGTTTAAAATGTATGGTACGCTAAGTCTATTGATTCTCATTTTAATCCCTATTGCAATACTTACAATTGCTTTAATGATTGCAGCTATTGTAAGTATTGCAAAAAAACCGAATATCCCCGGAAATAGTGATAAGACGGTATGGCTATTGATAGTTATTTTAATCAATATCATTGGCCCCATTATTTATTTCGCAGTGGGTTCAAGTAAAATGGATGAAAACTTTGCAAGATATACAGACATGCAGGAAGGAATGAACTTGTGAAAAATGCTGTTGAAACACAAAATCTAACCAAGCAATATAAAACGACACTGGCTGTAGACAACATTAACATATCTGTGCCGGAAGGTTGTACTTGTGGCTTTTTGGGCAAAAACGGTGCAGGCAAGACCACTACTTTAAAAATGCTGGTAGGCTTAAACAAACCAACCAAGGGCAGTATTTCCATCATGGGCGAGGCGCAACGCTATGGACACCAAGGTACAAAGTCCTTTGGCTATCTTCCTGACGTACCCAATTTTTATGGATATATGACCGCACCTGAATTTCTTGATTTAAGCGGTAAATTATGCGGTATTCCAAAAACAACGCGTAAGGAACGCATACAGTCTTTACTTAAAAAAGTAGGGCTTGATAAAACCCGCACCAGAATTGCAGGATTTTCCCGCGGTATGAAACAAAGGCTGGGTATCGCACAAGCCATGATTAACCACCCACCTGTTATATTTTTAGACGAGCCTATTTCTGCCTTAGACCCTATAGGACGCAGGGATGTTGCAGAAATAATCCGTTCTTTAGAAAATACAACGGTCATCCTTTCAACACATATCTTGGCTGATGTGGAACATAGCTGTGACTATGTACTCATCATCGAAAAGGGAAAAATTTTAGCACAGGATTATTTAGTCAATTTGAAACAAAAACATGCATCAAATACATCTAAAATCCGCTTCCTACAGGAAAGTGACGCACAAAAGTTTGCGCAAAAAGCAATTGAATCAAAACTTTCTGTTGAAGTGGTCAACCCTGTAGAAATGCTGATTCGTGCAGAAGCCCGTGCAGCCATCGGCATTTTGCACACCCATGGGCTTGCATTTGAATCACTGGCAAACCACACCCCCACGTTGGAGGATATTTTTTATGAGGTTATTCAATAACTACCGTGCCTTCCTGGGGAAGGAACTTATGGAAAACTTGCGTACCAAAAAATTCTTGGTGATGATATGTGTGTTTTTATCTTTTGCCATGACAAGCCCGCTTTTGACACGCTTTATGGGGGAATTTTTAGCCTTTATGCTGCCTGGTGAAGATGAAATGGCGATGGCAATGGCAAATGCAATGGGTACGCCCACGTGGGTGGATAGCTATATTCAGATTTATGGTAACTTAGGGCAAATTGGTGCAATTACCGTTTTACTTTTGTTCATGGGTATTATCTTGCGTGAAAAGCGCAGTGGCACAGCAGACTTGGTTTTTACTAAAGGGCTTCAGCCCAGCGCATTCGTACTTGCGAAATTCACCATGGCAGGGATACTCATACTGATTACTGTCATTGCAAGCGTACTGATTGGATATATCTATACGTTGGTGTTATTTGAGTATGGCGGAAATCTTGGGCATGTATTCCTTGGCGGGTTAGTGTTTGGCGTATTTATGCTGATGATGCTTGCAATCATCATGCTTTGCTCTGCCATTGCAAGAAGCACAGCCATTAGTGCTGTACTTGGATTTTTTGCATTCTTCTTTTTTATAGTTCTTAGTGCAATTCCTGTCATTGGCGTATTCACACCTGGAACGCTTATGGCAGGAAGCCCAATAGAGATTACCCTAGGGCATACGCCTGACAGATTTATTATTGCTTTCATTTCAACCATTCTAATCACCGTTTTGTCTTTATTGGCGGCAACAAAGGTCACTGCCACAAGGCAGATGTAACAGTTTCATGAAAAGGATTGACGAATACTGGCTTTGTAGCTATAATGTTCGGACGTAGCCTTAGAATAAGGCATAGGAATTTGCAGAGTAAGAGGTGACATATGAAAAGAACGTTTCAGCCTAAGAAAAGGCAACGCGCAAAGGAACATGGTTTCCGTAAGCGTATGAGTTCCGCAGGTGGACGCAAAGTGTTGCAAAGAAGACGTTTAAGAGGCAGACATAAACTCAGTGCTTAGTCCGCTTCCGTCTATTAAAAGAACGCAGGATTTCCAAAAAGTTTTTAAAAAGGGCAGACATGCTGTTTCACCAGTATTTGTTGTTTATGCCCTTGCCAATGACTTAAATGTAAGCAGGATTGGGCTTTCTGTAAGTAAGAAGGTTGGTGGCGCGGTTGTTCGCAACCGCGTTAAACGGCTTGTAAGGGAATGCTGTCGGATGATGAATGTGCGCAGTGGTTACGATTTTGTTATTGTTGCCCGTGTTCCTGTAGGGAATCTGCCTAAGGATGGTGCGCTTGTTAAAGTGCGTGATTCTTTAGAAGGTTTATTTAAGAAAGTTTTAGTCATAAAGGACAAGCAGTAATGCAGGTGTTCATTATGGCTTCTTTGCGGCTTTACAAGCGGTTTATTTCTCCACTGCTTGGTGACAATTGCAGATTTTATCCATCATGTTCTATGTACATGTTAGAAGCCGTTGATAAATATGGCGCAGCCAAGGGAGTTTGGATGGGTGTAAAACGCCTTGCCAGATGCCAGCCTTTTAGTAAAGGCGGGTATGACCCTGTTCCTTAGAGAGGATTTTTTATTCTTGTTTGATTTAACTTTTGCCATTGCGGCACGTCAAGTAGAAGGGCAGCCCGGGATGATTGTTGGCCCAATTGCCCAAGTTTTTGGTTTTCTTATCGACTTATTATTTAATCTTGTATATTCCATTGGTCCTGCTCATTCGCTGGGGATTACGATTATTTTAATGACTATCATTTTCAGGGGCTTAATGTTTCCCCTCCATTTAAAACAACAAAAGTCCATGATGAAAATGCGCGAGTTGCAACCTGAACTTGCTAAAATCAAAGAAAAATACGGAAATTCTAAAGACCCTGAAATTATGAGAAAATCCCAGGCAGAGCAAAGCGCACTCATTGCAAAACATGGTGCAAATCCGCTGACTGGTTGTTTGCCTATGCTCATTCAAATGCCATTGTTTTTTGGGCTTAACTTTATTATGAGGCAGACTTTTTTGTATATTAACAGACTAAGTGATATGTACTATAACTTGAGTGCGGCGTTGATTCGCGTACCTGGGCTTATCCATTCACCGCCAATGCAAGCCTTGTCTGACGAGCTTATTCCATCAAGCATCAACGAAAACAACATCGCCGCAGGGCAAATGCTTGCCGAACGGGGTTTATGGTATGAACGCACCGCAGAACAATTATCAGCAGTGATAGCCGAAGTTGGGGATGTATTATTCCTTGGTGTTCCAGAGCATTTGTCGAGACTGATTAGCCGCTTTAACATGGAAGACTGGAATAGTATTTACGCATACATTCCTGATGCATACTTACCAGAGATTCAAGCCATGGTGAATGACCTTATGCAAATTGAAACATTTTTAGGTTTCCGTGTGGTTGAAAGCGGGGGTTGGAACTGGCCTGGTATTATCATTCCTATTTTAATTGCTGTCACCATGTTTGCATCTTCTTGGATTATGCAATTGCGCAATTATGACCCCAATGCTAACGACCAAGCTAAAATGATGCAGAAAATCATGTTGTTTGTCATGCCGGTAATGATGGCTGTGTTTACAGTAAACTTCCCTATTGGTGTAGCTATCTTCTGGATAACAGGTTCAACATTCCAATTGGTTACTGATTTAATTATGCTTAAACGGTCTGGCACAAAATTTAGATTACCATTTATGAAGGAAAGCGAAGGAAAGTAGGGAGCATATTTATGGAGAGACAAGCTAAAACAGTAGCAGACGCAAAAGCTGAAGCCTTAAAAATAATGGAAGTCACTGAAGACCAAGTGATTATTACAGTCTTAGATGAAGGTGCAAAGGGTGGATTATTTGGTATTGGCTCACGCCCTGCAAAAATTCGTGTAGAAATGAAGCCCGACCCTATCCAAACTGTCAAAAACTTTCTACGGGAAGTGACCCTTGCCATGGGGCTTAGTGTGGATTTTGAAGCAAACCAAAAAGATAAGCACTTGTATATAAACATCAAAGGCGAAAACATGGGCATTTTAATTGGAAAGCGCGGGCAAACCATTGACGCTTTGCAGTATATCACAAATTTAGCCGTAGGCCGTCATGGCGATACACAAATGAATATCGTCATTGATACAGAAAACTATCGTAAACGCCGCCGTGATACGCTGGAAGCTTTAGCGCGTTCAATCTCACGTAAAGTGAAAGAAACTAAGCAAAGCGTAAAGCTTGAGCCTATGACCCGCTTCGAGCGTCATGTTATTCACACCATGCTTCAATATGATAAACAAATTCGCACCTATAGCGAAGGCAACGAACCCTATCGTCATGTGGTGGTAACACACAAATAATGAACGACAAAAATACAGATATTATTGCAGCAATAGCCACCGCCCCAGGGCAGGGGGCTATTGGTATTATACGGCTTTCTGGCGAGCATGTGCTGAACGTACTAAAGCAGGTTTTTACGCCTTTGCCAGCCCATTTTGCTTCCCATAAAATGTACTATGGGGAAATTGTAAACGCAGGAGAAGTCATTGATGAGGTCATGGTTTGCCCAATGCTTGCCCCCCGTTCTTACACCCGTGAGGATACTGTGGAAATTTATGCCCATGGTGGAATGCTTGTACTTGAGGAAGTATTAAAAGTGGTTGTTGCCCATGGCGCACGGCTTGCAACACCAGGAGAGTTTACAAAGCGCGCCTTTATGAATGGACGCATAAATCTTTCACAAGCAGAAGCTGTCATGGATATTATTAGTGCAGGAAGCCAAGGGGCAAGACGGGCAGGGCTTAGACAGCTTGGTGGAGGGTTAACCCAAAGAATCGAAAAAGTACGGGATAAAATTCTTGTTTGGCTTGCCCATATTGAATTAAGCATTGATTACCCCGAGCATGAAAACGAAGCACAAAATGCAAGTGAAATTTTGGCTCAAGTTGGAGAAGTGCATGCAGACCTAGCAGGATTGCTTGAAACGGCAAACATAGGACGTATCATGCGCGAAGGCATTAAAACCGCCATCATCGGACAGCCTAATGTGGGAAAATCTACATTGCTAAATGCCATTTTAAGTGAAGACCGTGCCATAGTACATGAGTTGCCAGGCACTACCCGAGATGTATTGACTGAACAAGTGCGTGTAGGTGACTTACACTTGGTTATTATGGACACCGCAGGAATACGTGAAACCAATGACCCTATTGAAAAAATTGGTGTAGAGAAATCCATACAAACTGCGGATGATGCAGATTTAATTATTTATGTGGCAGATTGCACACGGGGAATCACTCCACAAGATGAAGCCATTTTAAAGGGTTTAAACAACCCTCTTGTGATAATGAATAAAGCAGACTTGCAAAATAACAATACCCATGATGGTTTAAAAATTTCTGCCAAAACAGGACAGGGAATGGACAAGCTTTTTGCAAAAATTCAGGAACAATTCCATAAGGGTGTAATTTCTTCTCAAGAGTCTGACATCATCACTCGTGAACGCCATCGTGTGCTTATTAAGCAAGCCATTGCATATGTAAACAAAGCATTTGAGGAACTGCACGCCCATGTGCCAGAGGATTTGGTTTCCATAAGCCTGCGCGCCGCATATATAGCACTTGGGGAAGTTTTGGGTGTGGAAATAGGGGATGATATTGTTGACAGAATTTTCGCAGAATTTTGCGTGGGCAAATAAGGGGCTTGTATCTCAAAGCCATGGAGTCTTTCCATGATTAAGCATATTATTGTTATTGGCGCGGGTCATGCTGGCTGTGAAGCCGCACTTGCGGCGGCACGGCTTGGACAGCGTGTCACCCTTTTCGCCCTTAATCTTGACAGTATCGCGCTCATGCCCTGTAACCCTTGCATTGGCGGCAGTGCCAAAGGACATCTTGTGCGGGAAGTTGACGCATTGGGCGGGCAAATGGGCAAGGCAATTGACGCGACGTTTATCCAAAGCAGAATGCTAAACACAGCAAAAGGTCCAGCCGTTTACTCCCTTCGCGCCCAAGCAGACAAAAAGCAATACATGGCATATATGAAAACTGTCCTAGAAAATGAGCCCAATATTTCCCTGCGTGAAGGAGAAGTTGTAGAAATTATCACCAGTGAAAGTGATAATGCCGTGAATGCCATAAAAACGGAATCGGGCATGATAATCCATTGTGATGCGGTGATTGTTTGTACAGGTACCTATCTTAATGCACGATGTTTGTATGGCGAAACCATAAACCATACAGGCCCAAATGGCTTGCGCAACGCAACACACCTAAGCACAAGTCTTAAAAATTTAGGCTTTATTTTGCAACGCTTTAAAACAGGTACCCCTGCCAGAATCCACGCCAGAAGTGTAGACTTTTCTAAAATGGTTGTTCAGCATGGGGATGAAAAGCTTGTTCCATTTTCTTTTGAAACTGACCCAGCCGTGGCAAAACGCAACCAAGTGCCTTGTCATTTAACCTATACCACACCCAAAACCCATGAACGTATACAGGCATCCATCAACCGTTCTGCCATGTACAGTGGATTGATAGATGCCACAGGCACACGTTATTGCCCTTCTATTGAAGATAAAATTGTGCGCTTTGCCGAAAGAGAACGTCATCAAGTTTTCATAGAGCCCGAAGGACTTAATACATCAGAAATGTATGTACAGGGCATGAGTTCTGCATTGCCAGAGGATGTGCAACATGAAGTCTACCGTACAATTCCTGGTTTAGAAAACTGTGAAATTATGCGTGTGGCATATGCCATTGAATACGACTGTATTGACCCAACACAACTCACATTAGGGCTTGAGGCAAAACATATACGCGGTTTATTTTTTGCAGGACAAATCAACGGTTCATCAGGATATGAAGAAGCGGCGGCGCAGGGTATTGTGGCAGGGCTGAATGCCGCAGGGGCAGACATGACGATAGGGCGCGCAGATGGATATATTGGTGTACTCATTGATGACCTTGTGACAAAAGGCACAAGTGAGCCATACCGCATGATGACATCCCGTGCAGAATATCGCTTACTCCTGCGTCAAGACAATGCTGACCTTCGGTTAACCCCAAAAGGTTATGCCGCAGGGTTAATTTCAGAAGAAAGAAATGATACTTTTTTAAAAAAATCTCAAGCAATTGAAGCTGAAAAAGCCCGCTTGCAAAAAATAATACTGTCTCCTGAAAAAGTAAATCCAATGCTGGAAACCAAAAATAGCACCCCTGTAAAATCGGGCGTTCGTTTAACAGAACTTATCAAACGCCCAGAGCTAACCTATTGGGATGTTATAACCCTCACAGACAATCCCCACATAGACTTGCCTGATTTCATGGTTGAAACGGTGCAAGCACAAGTGAATATTCAAATCAAATACGAAGGTTATATTGCCATGCAATTGGCACAAGCAGAAGCCTTCCGCAAAACAGAAAACCGCAAGATTCCACTAGGGATTGATTATGAAAAAATCAAGGGCTTACGTATTGAAGCGCGGCAAAAATTAAATGCCCTACGCCCTGTCAACTTTGGACAAGCATCACGGATAACAGGTGTATCCCCAGCAGATATTAGTGTGTTGATGGTTTATATAAAATCTCTGGAACAATAACGTATTGAACGCATAGTATAAAGGGAGGAGTTCCTCCCCCTACATAACCCATATATTCTAGGAGGAACTCCATTGACTTTTCCTGTCCTGAAGCGCAAATTAAGTTTTTCTATTCCCCAAATGAAATTATCTGGTGATAAGCAAGTTGCTGCATGTTTTCTTGATGCGGTGAAAGCCAACCCAGATGAAGCGTGGGCATTTGTCAGCAAAGTGTATTCACCTGGGCTTGACTTAAATGAACTGCGGGAAGTCCTGTCTGGCAGTGCGCAAAAAATGGTGAGCAAAGCCATGTATTTAAGCGGTTCAAAAAACTGTCTCATGCGTTCAATTTATGTAGAAGACCCCCAGCGTAATTTCAAACGCCTTTTACACCTGCGTATGATTCGGGAACCAGACCATAATGGGCAGTGGAAAATCTTTGGAGTGGAGCAAGAAGAATGCGGACGGATATAGTCAAAACATGGGCGGACAGACATCATATTGAAATCACTGACGCTCAACTGGCACAACTTGAAGCTTATCAGGAAAAAGTATTGACAGTGAATCAAACCATGAATCTTACCGCCATTACTGACCCTGTGGATTTTGCAATAAAGCATATTATCGACTCAATGACCCTTTTAAAATATATTCCTCAAGGCGCAAGTCTCATTGACATAGGCACAGGTGCGGGCTTTCCTGGGGTTGTGCTAAAAATCATGAGAAAGGACTTGCAGTTGACCTTACTTGACGGCACAAACAAACGTGTAGAATTTCTGCGGCAAGTGGTGGACATGCTTGCCCTTACAGAGGTAGAGTGTATTCATGCCCGTGCAGAAGAATGGGCACGCACAGGTGCAAGATATGACATATGTACAGCCCGTGCAGTGGCGGCACTGGACAAGCTGGCGAAGTTTGCATTGCCTTTGGTCAAGTCGGGGGGTACTTTTTTGGCAATGAAAGGTGCAGAAGTGACTGACGAATTGGAAAAAGCAAAACCCGCCCTTATAAAAAAAGGCGGGTTGATTGAACGTGTGGATATTGTAGAGATTGCAGAAGGGCTTACGCGCACGATTGTGGTTGTGACTAAAGCCAAGTAACTTTTTCCTCTTCATACTTGCCCCGTACTTCGGGGTGTTGGTCTTTTTCCCCAATGGCAATAAGATTAAAGGGAATTTCATCTGGTGGAATATTTAAAATATCCGAGATAGATTTCATGAGTGGTGCTTTGGGATATACACCGCACCAGCAAGAGCCTAGTCCCATGGCTTCTGCTTGTAACAGGATATTTTGTGTGGTTGCGCCGCAGTCTTGGGACAAGAAGCCTTTTGGCAAGTCATGCTCATGCCCTTCTTGCAATGCGGGAAGCCCTACAACCACAATACATACTGGCGCAGCAGTCAGCATTTTTCCATAAGGATGGATTTCTGCCAACTGATTAAGTACATCACGGTTTGTTACAACAATAAACCGCCATGCCCTTGTGTTACATGCTGATGGCGCAAGCATTGCGGCTTCAAGTAGTGTTTGTACTTGTTCACGGCTAACTTCTGTGGTTTTAAACTTGCGAATGCTTCTGCGGTTTTTAATCACATCAATAATCATTGCACACCTCCAAAATTTATTTTAAAAATAGCTTCCAATTGTGAAAGTTTTAGGATATAATAACCGCAGTGTCCTACAGGTGAAATTCCACCCTCACCTATCGGCGCATGGAGGGATGATTTTCGACTACCATCACTCAACATGTACAGGTTAACCTGTCACCACGGTTTACCAATTATACACTATACGACCTGCTTGTTACAAGTACTAATAAAGGTGTGTAGCTGTTGATTGTGTGTGGGTCAAGCATGTTAGTGATGGTAACATCCTTTCGTAACAAATAATCTGATTATAGTAAATTTTACGTAAAATTCAACCCCGATGAAATGATATTTTAGCTTTTATCATTTCATCGGGGTTTTTATGTATCAAATCCCTTTTACATTTTATACAGTCATGATATAATGAGGGCGGAAAATTTGAGAGGACGGTGTCTATGATGAACCCAAGAAATAGAACAAAACGTAATATTTTATGCACCCTACTGGGGCTGGGCATGACCGTGTTTATGCTTGGCGCGTTGACTGCCTGCGTTGCTTGTGAGCAATCCGCTGAACAAGGACAAGCTGTTGAAGCTGTAACGGTACAACCAACGGCTCAACCACCTGTTGAAACACAAACACCCACTGTAGCTACGGCTTCTTTTACACCCGGCACTTTTACCGCGACAGCAGAAAGTTTTGGCGGAGAACTTACAGTGGAAGTGACGTTTACAGACAGCAGTATTGCAAATATTGAAGTCCAACATAGTGACACACCCAATTGGGCAAGACGTGCGATTCCAACCATACCACAAATGATACTTCACAGGCAGTCTACCCAAAATATAGATACCATTGCGTCTGCCACCATAACCTCTGACGCTATTTTAACTGCGGTAAACGACACCATTGTGCAAGCTGGCGCAAGTCCAGACGCACTTGTCCCCAACATACCGACAGAACCCTTACCCAATGCTACATTTATAGCGGGACAGCATATCGTTGAAACCAACAGCTGGGAGGGCGCGCCCATGGTTATTCAAGTCGTGTTTTCCCAAGATGAAATTGTGCGTGTACAAGTAGAGTCCCATGGAGACACCACCACAGGCGGAAACTGGGCAGGACGTGCGATTCCAATAATCCCTCACCAAGTTGAAGAAGTGCAATCCACTGTAGGGATAGATATTATTGCTGGTGCAACAACAACATCAACAAATGTACTCTATTTAATCAATGAAGCCATTACCCTTGCCGGTGCTGACCCTGCCAGTCTACAGCCACGTACCCGTACAGCAGGTACTTTCTGGCCATATGGCGCAGGCGGTGGAAATCCTGCAATATTCCACCCTGGTGTTTACTATGCCACGGCTGATGGCTTCGGCGGGCCGCTTACGGTTCAAGCCATATTCAGCAGGGGCGAATTGGTGCGTGCAAGAGTGGTTGAACATGCTGAAACAGAAAACTTCTTTGATATGGTTTTCCCCTCGGGGCAAGGCAGTGTTACTTTAGCAACCATTGTGGAAGAAGAACAAACCATACATGATATAGACATAACAGCAGGTGCAACCAGAACCCATAATGCTTTTCTTGAAGCGGTTGCAGAGGCGATTCGGATGGCTGGAGCAGACCCTGCCGACTTTTATTAAACCTTATGATTCATGCCATCGCATACTAAAAATATTGCTTTAATGGGTATCATGCTTGGGCTCATTATTGTGATAACCACCTTAGAGCATATATTTGTTGTACCGTTTATGCCGCCCCATGTGAAGCCTGGTTTTGCAAATATTGTGATTATGTTCTGCGTGTTTGGGATAGGCCGCCGACAGGCTTTTACGCTGAATATGCTTAAATCTTTATTTGTTCTCATCACCCGTGGGGCGATAGGGGGGCTTTTAAGTTTAAGCGGCGGGTTGCTGTCTATTGCAGTGATTATTTTATTAGCCAGCGTGAAAAAAAAGCAAGCCAGTTACATTGGGATTAGTGTAACTGGTGCTTTGTTTCACAACTTGGGACAGTTTATTATTTTCATGCTGCTCATGGCAACGCCAGCATTGATTTATTACGCGCCTATGCTTGTCGTATCAGGTGTAATCAGCGGGGTTATTACGGGTATTCTGTTAAAGGTTTTAATGCCCGCTTTAAAACGGTTTCACATTGGAGGATTATTATAAATAAGCGATATTTGATTGTTTTCTTGTTTGTGTGTATTTTTTTTACTGCCTGTTCACAAACACAAGAAAGGGTATACAGCCGCTTTCCAACCCAGCAACGTATAGGGTATTTTGACACACTCATCAACTTTATAGGCTATGCCCAAGATGAAGATGAATTTATGCAATACACCGAGATTTTTTTTGACACATTAGGGGAACTCCATCGCCTGTTTGATATCTTTAACCCTTATGAAGGGGTTAATAATTTATACACTATCAACGCCAATGCAGGGGTTAGCCCTGTTGTTGTAGAGCAACCTATCATTGACATGCTACAGGCGGCAATAGGAGCTTATCATATGACCGATGGCATGACAAATGTTGCCATGGGGTCTGTTTTGCGTATTTGGCATGAACACCGCCAAAGGGGCATAGCCCATCTTGATTACGGGACTATTCCATATATCAATGACTTAATGAATGCATCTATACTTGCAAATATAGATGATATCATTATTGATGTAGAAAATAGTACGGTATTCTTACGGACACCAGGCATGTCTTTGGATGTGGGGGCAATTGCTAAGGGCTTTGCTACAGAACTGGCTATGCAAGCTGCGATAGATGCGGGTATGCCTGCCGCCCTTGTGAGTGCTGGCGGTCATGTAGTTGCCCATGGGCAACCCAGTGCAAGAGAAACTTGGAATGTGGGCATTCAAAACCCTGATGTCAGTGTTGGTGCGCCAAGGGTCATAGATACGGTGGCGTTTACGGACATGACCCTATCCATTAGCGGAGGATATGAGCGATTTTTTGAAGTGGATGGTCAGCATTTGGGGCATATTATTGACCCTGTGACTTTAATGCCCGCAAATCGGTTTCAACAAGTTGCGGTATTGCACTCAAGTTCTTGGATGGCAGATATTCTGTCTACCGCTTTATTTATTTTGCCATTGGAAGAAGGATGGCAAATGGCATTGGACAATGAGGCAGAGGTACTTTGGATAGATATAGACGGTGAATGGTTTGCCACACCGGGATATATCCGTATATCTGCTGAATTGGGAGCATAGTAAAATGGCTCGAAAGCTTATTTCAAAAAATGAGTTATTGCTCATTGCAGTTATTTTACTCTTGGCTTTTGGGGCTTACATGATTATCACGTGGTCATCTGATGACGCTGTTTATGCCCGTATTTCTGTACGCAACTATCCTGTTGTTTATTTGAATTTATCTGAAAATACAGAGTTTACTCTACCTCAAAATCCAAATGTGCGTTTCAAGGTTGAAAATGGTGCAGTTGCTTTTATTGCTTCGGACTGTCCAGACCAAGTGTGTGTGCGGTTGGGTTTTTTACACAGGGTTGGGCAAAGCGGTGCGTGTTTACCTAACTGGGTTTCTTTGGTTATTATTGGAGCAATAGATGATGAAGATATGGATATCCTTTCATGAAATTTTATGAGAGGATTTTTTTATTGTTTTTCACACAGGCACAATAAATTTGACAACACCTAAGACGTACTATAAGATTATAAAAGGCAATGCATATTTTTTGTGTTTTTAACAAAGATGGAGGGAATAATATGCCGTTTTTTAGTCAACGTAAAAGCGTGGTCATTAGAAATAGTAAAAAAATGACTGAATCTCAACCTGTGTTAAAATACTTAAAGCCTAAAACAGTGGCGATACCCCTTAAATACATGCAGTCTGAACATTTTGATAGACATGTTGACATTGGTGACAGTGTAAAAATAGGGACTAAACTTGCGGCAGGTAAAGATAATATTATCCTTTTTTCTACTGTGTCAGGAAAAGTAACAGCCATTGAGAAACGTGACCATGTTTCTTTGAAAAAAGCCGACCATATTATCATTGAGAACAATTTTTTAGATGAAAAGGCATTGCTGATTGCCCCTGTGCCAGACCTAAAAACCCTTACAAAAGAACGTATTGGAGCATATCCAAATGGTGTGCTTGGCATGGACATGTCTGTTTTTACAAAGAAAATCCATACGGTCTTATTAAATGGTATATGTGAGTCCTACATAACTTCCAATGAAGCAGGTATGTTGGTTGATACAGATTTGCTTTTTGAAGGACTGTTATTACTGATGAAAAATAGCGGTGCAGAAAAAGGCATCATCACCGTGCGAAAAAATTTTGAGTCCTTGCTGGATGTTTTAACGAATACTGCAAAAAAATATGCAGACCATCCTATAGAAATTAAAGCAGTAGAGGATATTCTGCCTATGTGCCAAGGGCATACCCCTTTAGATGTAGGTGTACTTACTGTAGATACTGATATGACTATAGCATTTGCACGATTTCTTAAAACAGGAATACCCCAATATGAACGGATAGTCACCTTATCTGGAGAGGGTTTTAGAAAACCTCAAAATGTACAAGTGCGTATAGGCACGCTTTTGAAAGATGTTGTGGAAGCCATTGGCGGATACGTTGAAGGGCTTAACCCAAAACATGCAAGGCTTGTTGCAGGAGGGGCGTTTAGGGGTTCAAGTGTTATAACAGATGATTTATCTATATTGTCTACCACAAATGCTTTTTTGTGCCTGACCGACATAGAAAAAGAAGTGTTGCCCTGTATACATTGCGGTACTTGTATTGATTATTGTCCCGTAGGCATACAGCCTGTACAAATTGCGGCGGCAGGAAAAAGCCATGAATTATTAGAAAAACTGGGTGCTGACCGATGTGTAGGATGTGGCCATTGTTCATCTGTTTGCCCATCCTTTATCGAATTGACCAGCACCACCACAAAGGCAAAAGCATTTTATCTTTCAAAAAAATAATTGCAGGAGAAAAATTATATGCGATTCCCATACAAACCATCACCTCATATAAAGGCTAACGTATCGACTACTCATGTTTTGCACACTGTTTTGCTGGCACTTTTATTTGTTGCCGCATGGAGTATTGTTATTCAATACATCAATTTTGGTGCAGATTACGCTATACGTGCTGTTTTTATTATCCTCACAGCTTGTGCAACTGCATTTGTCACTGATATTGCTTTCTATTTAATAAAAACAGATGGGGTAAAGTACACCACTTTGGGGGAGCGATTAAAGGCTACATTGCCTAAAGCATTTAAAGAAGCACCGTTGGTTACAGCACTCATCCTTGCATTGTCTTTGCCTGTAGGCATACCCCTTTACGCAGTCATTGTGGCAACGATATTTGCCGAGTTTATTGGCAAACTTATTTTTGGCGGGGTTGGAAGTAACCTTTTTAATCCTGCGGCAGTAGGTATTGTTATTGCAGGGCTTGCCTTTGGCTCTACCATTGTACCGCCAGACGCTTATGCTGGGGCAACGCCTATGGCAACCATCGCAAGCCACTACAACTGGAGAATTACCGAGGCTGTGGGTGTACAATTTATTTGTAATCACTGTAGCCTTGGGCATATTTTCTTTGGAGCTGTGCGCGGGGGGATTGGTGAAGCCGCAAGGCCTGCTATTTTAATTGCCCTTGTATTTTTGATTTATAAAAAAGTGATTGACTGGGTTGTACCGGTTGTGTTTGTGGGGACTGTTTTTGTTGCGACACTTATATTTGGTTCATATTTATGCCTTGGGCTTTGGTATCCTGTTTTACATGTGTTTTCCGGCAGTCTTATTTTTGGCGCGGTATTCATGGCAACCGACCCTGTAACCACCCCTGTTAATCGTCAAGGGCGTATTTTATTTGCTATATTTTTGGCAATGATTACACTGATTATACGATTTAACGCGACCCATACAGAAGCCATGGGCTTTTCTATATTGATTATGAACATGTTTGTACCTTTTATAGACCGCAAGACTGGAAATATAACCACCAGTAAGCCTTGGGCAAAAGCGGCTGTGCTGTGTATCGCATGGGTTTGTGCCATTGGCCTTGCCCTTGGAATTTCTATAATGCTGGGATAGGGAGTGACTTTTCATGAAAAAAATTATTTCTTTAGGATTATTTTTGGGTATCTTAGTAGGACTGTCTACGGTTGCATTAACTGTGGTCAACAGTATTACTGCCCCTGTGATTGCAAGGGCTCAAGATGAATTGTTTTATCATCAGCTTGATGTGGCGTTTCCAGACGCAACGCGCTTTGTCCACATGGAAACAGATACGCCTCATACCATAGAGATTGTACGTGCTTTGGCTGGGGATACCCTTCTTGGATATGTTTATGTACAGGAAATTGTAGGTTTTGCTGATGTTGTGCGGTATATGCTTGTGATGGACAATGATGGTTATATTAGAGATTTTTTGACCTTGCTTAATTCAGAAACGATTGGTTTTGCAGACCCTGTGAGACTTTATAGTTGGGCAGAAGGGCAGTTTATCAATGCCCCTGGAGACACCTCCATAGATATATTGGCAGGTGCAACAGTTACAACGACCCCGATTATAAGAGCCATTCGTTACGCATATGATGATTTTGAGTCCAGACGGTAGGGGGGATTTGTAATGGATAATCATAAACAGCCCAATGTGAACTTGAAGGAAGTTTTTTTTGTTAATATCATACGGGAAAACCCTGTATTTGTTATGCTTCTATCCCTTTGTCCTATTTTGGGTGTAAGTTCTAATTTTGTAAATGCCATTAGCATTGGTGCAATGACAGGCTTGGTCATTTTGCTTACGAATATTGTGGTATCCCTTTTAAGCAGGATTATACCCAATGAAGTACGCATTCCTGTTTTAATTACTATTATTGCGACTTCCGTTACACTTATGGAAATGCTTGTCCATGCGTATATTCCTGCAATGCACTTTGCCTTGGGTATATTTTTACCGCTGATTGTGGTAAACTGCGTCGTTTTTGGACGGGCAGAAGCCTTTGCTATAAGAAATAAATTGATTCCATCCATTGTAGATGCATTGGGTGTAAGTGCGGGTATCCTCTTGGCGTTGGGTTTAATGGGCTTTATTAGAGAGCTTTTGGGTACAGGGGCAATTGATTTATTTGGGCTGTATTTTAGGCTCTTTCCAGAGCATTTTGCCATCCCCTTATTTATCATGCCCGCTGGTGCTTTTATTGTATTGGGTATGATTATTGGGATAATATTTTCTGTAAAAATGATGAAACAAGAAAAGCAAGACGGGCTTTTGAAAAACAAAAGCGTAACCAAGGCATAGTAGGGGGTCACATATGATTGGTCTTTTTGAGATATTTATTACTGCATTTATCGTGCAAAACATTGTGCTTGCAGGCTTCTTGGGGATTTGCCCTATTATAGGCGTTTCTAAAAAGCAAAGCTCTGCTTTAGGCATGGGGTTAGCGGTCATGTTTGTTATGATGATGGCTTCTATCATCACTTATTTTGTTTATCATGGGATATTAGATACTTTTGACTTGCGGTTTATGCGTACCGTTGTGTTTATTTTGATTACGGCTTCGCTGGTGCAGTTTGTAGAAATCATTGTGAAGAAGTTTTTTCCCCCTTTGTACAAGTCTTTGGGGTTGTTTCTGCCATTGATTGCTACCAATTGTGCGATTCTGGGTGCAATTCTTCTGAATGTTGACCGTAGCCTTAGTTTTGTAGAGGCTATGGTTAATTCCTTTGGCATATCTGCGGGCTTTTTGTTGGTGATTTTCATATTTTCTACCTTGCGAGAGCGTTTGGATATGTCCCCCCATACCCCCAAGGGCTTTAAAGGTGTACCCATTGCCCTTATCGTGTCTGGGATTATGGCGATTGCCTTTATGGGCTTTGCGGGCATGGGAAGTTAGCCTATGCATATTATTGTAGCTGTGCTTGTACTTGTTGTATTGGCAGCGTGTTTTATTGGAAGTTATTTATTAAATAAGCGTATTCCTGTACCCGAGGGAACAGATGTGAGTGACACCCATTGCCATGGTTGTACAATAAAATCTTGCAGAAACTATGGCAAGCACAATGAATGATATAGTGAGGGGATGATGAAATGAATGTATTAAACGATATTGCAATACCATCATTGATACTGTTGAGCATAGGATTGATTTTGGGGCTTGCCCTTGGGATTGCAGACAAGTTTTTTAAGGTTGCGGTAGATACTCGGGTTGAAACGATAATAAACCTTTTGCCTGGTATCAATTGCGGGGCATGTGGGTATCCTGGCTGTGCAGGTTTGGCCCATGCAATTATAGAAAGTAAGGGAAGGTTAAAAGATTGCCCGCCCCTAAAATCTGACGGGGAGAACGCCATTAGAGCGTTTTTATCTACTGCTCAAGGGCCTCATGGTGAGACGTTGGATGTCAATAAAATTTAGTTAAAAAAAATTATAAAAACCCTTGCCAATTTGATTATCTTCTGATATACTTCGTCCGTTTGAGCGTTTAGTTGCTAATGGTTAAGGGAGGGCTTCTAATGAGGGGCATGTATAAACCCATTCAATGGGATGGTTCTTCTTTAAAAAATATTAAAAATCCGATGAGATGATATTTTAATTTTTATCATTTCATCGGATTTTTTTATGCATTGACAATCAGACGTAAAATGAGAGAGGGGTAATAGGTATGAAGGAACAGAAGTTAAGTTTTCCCAAAATGGGGTTACTGGGGTTACAGCACATGTTTGCCATGTTTGGGGCAACCATTCTTGTGCCGCTGATTAGTGGACTTAGCGTACAAGTTACGCTGATTGGCGTAGGGATTGGCACACTTATTTTTCACTTGCTGGCAAAGGGGCGTGTACCTGCATTTTTGGGTTCATCCTTTGCGTTTTTGGTTGGCATTCAATTGGTGACTGACCCTGTAGACGGCATTTTTGCAGTGGCAAGCTGGGCAGAACAAATTGAGGGGCTTGCGGCGGCAGATATAGCCATACTTAGAAATGCCCATATTCAAAGTGTTTTGCCCTATGCCACAGGGGGTATTATGATTTCTGGGTTATTATACTTGGCCTTTGCCGCACTTGTAAAAGTGGTGGGCGTGAAGCGGTTTATGCGGTTTATGCCCCCTGTGGTGACTGCGCCTACGGTTATTCTTATTGGTATTATGCTTGCGCCATTTGCTATCAATCAGTCGCGGAATAATATGGTTTTGGCACTGATTACCCTAGGCATTGTTGTGATTGCGTCCTCTTGGGGTAAGGGTATGATAAAAATTATTCCCATTTTACTTGGGCTTGCAGGTGCGTATATGATTGCACTGATTATGCACACGGCAGGCATGACAAACCCTGATGGCACGGCAATCCTTGATTTTTCTCAAGCGGCATATGCTTCTGTTGTAGGGCTTCCACCCTTTATGATGCCACGCTTTAACCTTGTGGTGATACTGGTGATGATTCCTTTTGCCCTTGCAACCATTGCAGAGCATGTGGGGGACATGGTGGCACTCAGCACCATTACAGGGGAAGACTTTACAGAAAAACCTGGGCTTACCCGTACATTGCTTGGCGATGGGATAGCCAGTGTGTTTTCAGGCTTTATTGGCGCGCCTGCCAGCACCACTTATGGGGAAAATGTAGGTGTTGTTGCCCTTACAAAAATCACAAATACACGGGTGGTTCAGCTTGCGGCAGTGTATGCGGCAGTGCTTGGCTTCTCGCCATTGTTTGAAGTGATTATCCGCTCTATTCCTGATGCCATCATTGGCGGTGCATCTTTTATGCTTTATGGTATGATAGCCGCCGTGGGTATTCGTAATCTTGTTGAAGGGCGGGTGGACATTAGCAAATCAAAAAACCTTACGATTATTGCAATCATGATGGTGACTGGGCTTGGATTGCGCTTTGGGCAAACGATTACTTTTACGATATCTGGTACAAGTGTGCCAATAGACCGTTTAGGTATTGCCATTGCAGTGGTCATTGGCGTAATATTAAATATCATTTTACCTGATGAAAAGAGTTGATTATATGGAAATACGGCTACAAAAATTATTGGCGAATGCAGGGGTGGCTTCCCGCAGGAAAGCAGAAGCTTTAATCACCGCTGGGCGGGTGACTGTAAACGGTATCATTCGCACAGAACTTGGCACAAAAGCCAGCCCAAATGATGAAATTGCTGTAGATGGTAAGGGTATTGGGGGCAAACCAAAGCAGAACCTTTATGTTATGCTTCATAAACCAGAAGGGGTCGTCACTACAGTGACAGACCCCTTTGACCGTCCCACAGTCATGGAATTTTTGACGGAAATTTTAGAAGAAAAACACACCCGTCTATTCCCTGTTGGGCGGCTGGATTATGACACCAGTGGTTTGCTACTCTTGACAAATGACGGTGACTGGACAAATATTTTAACCCATCCCCGCCATAAGGTAAGCAAAACATATATTGCCATTGTACAAGGCACACCCAGCCCCCAAGCACTGGATACCTTCCGCAATGGTGTAGAAATTGATGGCAAGCCCACTGCCCACTGCGCTATAGAAATCATATCCCAAGGCAGTCAATCAAAAGTGCGTATCACCATTAAAGAGGGGCGCAACCGCCAAGTACGTAAAATGTGTGAAGCTATAAACCACCCTGTCATCACTTTAAAACGTGTGGCAGTGGGTAGGCTTCAATTGGGTGATTTGCCCCGCGGCAAATGGCGGTATCTAACAAAGGGTGAGGTGGAGCAATGCATACAATCTTAATGTGTGAAAGTGTTTACTATCCTTTGTTTTTTTCTTTTCCCTGAATTTCAGGGACTGGCGACACATCATTTTTAGGAATTTTATTTTTCTTGTTGCTTTCTGTACCATGGGGTGCTTCGGGGCTTGGCCGCCGCATACCTTTTTTCGCCATGTTGTCACTCCTTACATATTAGGGTAGTGGTTCGTCTCACTGTTCCATTCAGACAGAATGGACTTATCCGCAGCCACTTTGTTTATCACTTCAGAACCAGAACGACAGTTATCAAAAGTTCCCTTTTGAATTTCAGATATGACGGCACTTAACAAATTTTCATAATATGCTTCTGGGGTGATTTCCGTGGTTGTTTGATGAAAATGTTGTTGGCTTGCATGTGAGGCAATGCTTGCATATTCCTCTTTTACTTGATTTATTAGCGTTTGTCGTTTCATAAGGGTATCCTCTCTTCCTTGATTGGTCTTTCTTTTCGTAGTATGAACCAAATGTGTTTCAATCATTCCCACGCATTATCAGAATGCTTTGGGGCTTGGAATATGGAAATGACTGTAAAATAAAAAACATCCCTTCTAAAATTCTGATATTTTCAGATTGATTTAGAAGGGATGCGTCTGCAAGGTCTAGTATCATTTTTTTATCTTCGTCTGAAGAGGTTGCTATCAGTGCTTTCATAAATTCCTTAATCAATAATGACTTTTCAGTTTCTTTATCCATTTAGACTCCTCCAAATCCGCCAGGGCCTTCGTCATCACCAAAAGGTCTGAACGGTATAAAGAAATTACATATAAAGGCTACAAGGTGTAGATACAAAAACATATTTTGACACTCCTTTTCGCATATTTCTCCGCTTTTCTACATAAATATTACAAATACCTTGTTGATACAAAAGCTTGTAGTAACTCATATTTAAGCATTCATTATGTTTTTTTGATTTAAAAACATTCAGTTTAAATCTTATTATAAAGAAGTAAATATACTGTTATCCACCTGTAGCAGTCTTATGTCCATCTGTATATACTTAG
>Ga0123352_10000190_pt1 | contig 74147 bp, 58 predicted proteins | sample TergutLab28metaG_FD_89700 | JGI IMG/M metagenome (GOLD analysis project Ga0123352, IMG submission 89700) | Labiotermes labralis P1 segment gut microbial communities from Petit-Saut dam, French Guiana - Lab288 P1 | ecosystem: Host-associated > Arthropoda: Insects > Digestive system > Gut ... | reverse complement strand
TGCTAGTATTCGCCCTCAAAATCCAAAAAACAGGCGAAAAAATACCTCGCAATTACTTCGGGCGGATTTAATCAGCGCTTACCTTGACAAATATAGGTAGATAAAATATAATGCTTTGGCGCCTGTTGATATAATTACTTACAACATGCTGGTGTGGCGGAACAGGTAGACGCCCGGGACTTAAAATCCCGTGGGAGCAATCCCGTGCCGGTTCGATTCCGGCCACCAGCACCAACAACAAAAAAGTATTAGGAGGAAAATATACATGAGCGTTAAAAAGCCACTTGAGGGAGTCAGAGTAGTTGAAATGAGCACATTTATCGCAGTTCCCGCATGTGCGAGATTTTTTGCGGAATTTGGTGCCGATGTAATAAAAATTGAGCCTAAGGGCGGCGATCAGGTTCGATTCAACGGCGTTTCGGAAGGTCGTTTGGGCGATCCATATGAAAACACCACATTTGATCTTGAAAACGCGCATAAACGCAGTTTGGTGATAAACCTCAAGGCTCCTGAGGGACGTGAGATACTTTTCAAACTGCTCGAAGATACTGATATTTTCCTAACCAATTGGCGTCCGCAAGCACTTGCTAAGTTGGGGCTTAATTATGAAGATTTGAAAGAGAAATTCCCTAAGCTTGTATATGCTTCATTTACTGGATTTGGTGAAGAAGGACCTGATATGAATCTGCCGGGTTATGATTTCACGGCATTCTGGGCGCGTGGTGGTTTACTTGGAACATTGTATCAAAAGGATTCCGAGCCTGTTAACCTTATTCCCGGCATAGGCGATCATGTTTCCGGTATGTTTCTTGCAGCCGGTGTTATGACCGCGTTGTATAATGCTCAGAAAACAGGCAAGGGCGATAAAGTTACAACTAATCTGCTTCACTGCTCTGTATTCGTTCAAGGTATCGCAATACAGGCGGCACAGTATAAGGGCATGGGGCAAACTTACCCAATCAGTCGTAAGACTGCTGAAAATCCGTTCAACAATACATATCAGAGCAAAGACGGCAGACATATCCAAATTTCAATGCCTCCATTTGATATGTTCTACCCGATATTCATGCCGCTTATCGGTCGCGAAGATTTAGTAGGTAATGAGCGTTATACTATGGATAGCATTACTAAAAACGGCTTGCATGCTGAATTTGTTCAAATATTAAGTGATGCTTTTGCACAGAAAACTGCGGCAGAGTGGACGGAGATACTGACAAAGGGCGATATTCCTTTCTCAATCTGCCAAGTTTGGGAAGAAGTGCTTGAGGACAAGCAAGCTTGGGCTGCAGGCGTGTTTGAGCAAGTTGATTATCCTTCCGGCAAACGTGCAATGGTTCGCCCGCCTGTGAGCATTGAGGGTGCGGATGCAATGCCATATGAGAGAGCACCGATGCTTGCTGAGCATACTGAGGAGATTCTCAAGCAACTGGGATATACAGATGACCAGCTCAAGGAAATGCATGAGAATGGTATTTATAATACTTGGGATGATGTCAAAGGCTATGTAATGAGCAGAGCATAAATGAAAGAAATGGGCAGACATGGTGTCTGCCCATTGTGTTGAATTAACAATAAAATGTTATATATTATATGTATGGGCGAACCTTGTGTTCGCCCTTGTTCGAGTTTGTTTTGTTAATTTTAATTATTCTTTCATAATCGGCAAATTGTCTTTTCATTACTTACTGCTATAATAATAACCAATGATAAATGATATAAGTGAGGAAATGGAAATGACAGATCTCGAAAAAGCTGAAAAACTCCGTGAAAAAACCGGAGTTAGCTACACAGAGGCAAAAGAAGCGCTCGACAATACGGATGGCAGCATATTGGAGGCTCTGGTATATCTTGAGAAACAGGGCAGGGTCGAAATGCCAAGTGGCGGTGGATTTTATTCCGGAGCGGAACCCTATGGTGCGGAGTCACATGGTGATAGACAAATTAAATCATCCCATAGAAGAAATAATGCGGACTCAGGAACAGAGGCTTTCGCGGATTTAATGAGAAGATTCGGCAAGTTCTGTTTAAGCATTTTACACAAGGCGAGTACGAATTATCTGAAAGCGACCAAAGATGGGCAGCATTTGTTCTCATGCCCGGTAATTATTTTTGTTTTGCTGTTGGTTATCTTTTTCTGGGTTACGCTGCCGGTATATATTATATCGTTGTTTTGTGGCATACGTTATCGATTCAGCGGACCGGATCTCGAACGTGATGCTGTTAATAAAGTGATGGATAGTGCTTCCGATTTGGTAGATGATGTGAAGAAATCGTTTGCTGAAGAAATCGAAAAAGATGAGTAGGGCAGGGGCAAACAAGGCAGTTTTGGAAGACAGATTAAAGGAGTGAGTTGATATTGACTGATCAGATTAAAATTCTGCTTGTTGAGGATGAGGAAAAACTTGCAAGGTTTGTAGAGCTTGAACTTTGCCATGAGGGATATGCTGTGACAAAGGCTTTCACTGGCAGAGCCGGATATGAACTCGCGTCATCCGGTGAGTTTGATTTGGTTTTACTTGATATTATGCTACCTGAGCTCAATGGGATGGAAGTCCTTAGGCGGTTGCGCCGCGTATCTTCCGTGCCGGTCATAATGCTAACCGCCAGAGATGAGGTTATGGACAAGGTTGCCGGCCTTGATCAAGGTGCTGAGGACTATATTACAAAGCCTTTTGCGATTGAAGAGCTATTGGCAAGAATCCGTACGACACTTCGCACCCGAGTTTCGGATGCAGTGGAGACAGATAGTGACGTGCTTGTGGCGAATGGTGTTAGTCTTGATATAAAGCGCCATGCGGTTACATTCGCAGATACACCGATCGAACTTACAAAGCGAGAGTTTGACCTGCTGCATTATCTATTGAAGAACAAAAATATTGTGCTTTCGCGCGAGAACCTTCTTGAGAATGTTTGGGAGTATGATTTCGACGGCGGTACAAATGCTGTAGATGTATATATAAGATTTTTGCGAACAAAAATTGATGAAGTATTCGATATTAAACTTATACACACTGTTCGCGGTGTAGGATATGTGATCAAAGATGAATAGATATGAAAAACCGCCGGAACCGGTGGGGAAAATTAGAAATTCTATAACAAACAAGTTTCGGGTGAAGCTTTTCTTCAGGACGTTTGGTCTTTTTATTTCGCTGAACATGTTCATATGTATTATTGCAGTTATAGTTTTGGCATTTTATTCAGAGAGCAAGGTTACTGAGGCTATGGAAATGCTGGCTGATGATATTGTGATGGGTGAGGAGAGGTGGATGGAGTTTTCAGGCATGAGCATCCGATCTCTTCCAGAGCTTAATATTGAAAGCGGCATACAGTGGCCGTTTACGCGGTATCTTCCTTTTGAGACAGCAAGTTCTGTGAGAGGGTTTCGGGCAGACGTGGGCGGATTTGGGCATACGCTAGGAAGCATTATATATGTTGTGGGAGTCAGTACGCCTGATGGTGCGTACGAGGTCGAGTTGTTCATAGGCTCGTTTGTTAAATATTTCGCTTATGCATTTATAGCTTTGCTGGCAATAGAGTTTCTCATGCTGATGTCGCAGCTTGTTGATGATAAACGTATGATTCGCCGGACACTTGTACCAATCACCGAGTTTGCGCGTGCTGCACAATCATTTTCTGAGCTAAATAAGCAGCTTGATCACGAAAAAATGATGGCGCTTGCCGGGAGGCTTGATGACATTGATGGAGGGCATTTGGATACTCGAATTCAGGTCGATGACTTGCATGAGGAGCTAAAAAATGTTGCAGAGGCGATAAATGGCATGCTGGATAGGATCAATGAGTCATATGCTGCACAGGCGAGATTTGTTTCTGATGCGTCTCACGAGCTTCGCACTCCGATTGCGGTGATTCAGGGTTATGCAAATCTTCTTGATCGCTGGGGGAAGGAGGATGAGAAGACACTGACCGAGTCGATTTCCGCGATTAAGGATGAGGCGGAAAGTATGAAGGAGCTTGTAGAGCAGCTTCTCTTTTTGGCACGTGGTGATAGTAATAGGATAAGCTTGTTTGAAGAACGTATTGAGCTTGGCTACCTCGCTGAGGAGGTTGTCGGTGAGATGAAAATGCTTGGGACGAAACAGAATTTCAAAGTGATGGATGATGGTGCAACGGTGCTGGCGGACCGTGCACTTATTAAGCAGGCACTCAGGATACTTGTTGACAATGCAATAAAGTACACAGATCAAGACGGCGAGATAATTCTGTCTGCCTCCTCTGATGGTGGCAGTTTGGCAAGGCTGTCGGTTGAGGATAATGGGATTGGGATTAGCCCTGAGATTTTGCCTAATGTTTTTGATAGGTTTGTCAGGGCAGATGAGTCGCGTGCTCGTGCGACCGGCGGGGCAGGTCTTGGGTTATCAATAGCGCAGTGGATCGCGGCTAGGCACAAGGGGCATATGGAGGTTCTCAGTCGTGAGGGGATCGGAACAAAGATTTCTTTTGTTTTGCCTGCTTTGTTAGATACAGAAATACAGGTTGCCTCTGAGTTGCCAAATGATGACAATGACAACTCGACAGATGATCCGAATGTTGTTTATTTATAGTTACTTGTTCACCGTGCTGCAAGTCATGACTGAACAGTAACTATTTATAAAGATTTAACTTTTCATACAGAATTACCAGTAGAATTTTTTTTGTATATTTGCTATAATGAGTATGGAAAGTTTGACTTTTCCGGTAAGTGCTGGCGAGTTTCCTGAAAAGATCAGGCGTGCAAGTTGTTTAGAGTTTATAAACAACCATCTCTGCCGGACAGGAGGATCGTTATGAAAATTGAATTAACGGAGCTGGAGTTCAGGCGTCTTCTGGATATGGCGTATATTGGAAACTGGATACTTAATTCTACCCGGGGAACAGATCGTTTTTCTGACTACGACAACGTAGAGAGTAAGTTATTTTCATATTGTCACTCACATGATATGCCTACTTTGACCGACTATCGTGCCGGAGTTGCAAAGCCCTCCACGGCTTTTGAAAATGGGGGAATCCACGAGGCTATTGCTGAGTATGAGGATTCAGTTTTCTTTGAGATTTTGGCTGAGGAACTTGCCAGACGTGATATGGATTTTGAGCCGATTGGTCCTGAAAATTATTCTGAGTTGACGAGTCGTATTGATGAGTATATCGAAGAGTTTGAGCAGAATGGTATAGATAATATCTCGCTGGATAAGTAATGTATGAAGTGATAGTAGTTTTTAGGCTTTAAAGCCTGGTTAGGAGACAGGTTGGTTATACCGTTATTGGAGGCTTTATATGCTTGATAGTATTGAGTTATCTGTTGAGGCTGCGGCAATTGAGTTGTGCGCCAAAGCTAACCTCAAAGCTGGTCAGGTCGTCATAGTAGGGTGTTCAACCAGTGAAATAATGGGTCATAATGTGGGTACTGTTTCAAATCCTGAAATCGGTATGGCTGTGTTTGCGGCATTGCGACGTGTGTTTTCAGAGCGCAGTATTTTTCTTGCGGCGCAGTGCTGTGAGCACTTGAATAGAGCCGTTGTAATTGAGCGCGAGGCATTGACGAGTGAGAGGGTGGTAAATGCTGTGCCTTTGCCAAAAGCTGGTGGTTCATTTGCTACGGCTGCTTATTCCGGATTAACTGACCCGGTGTTGGTAGAAGGGGTTGAAGCGGATGCGGGGCTTGATTTTGGAGGTACCTTAATCGGTATGCATCTAAAGAGGGTTGCTATTCCTCTCAGGCTGGATGCGAATTTGGTTGGTAGAGCTTCTGTTATTGCTGCAAGGACAAGACCTCCGCTTATTGGTGGTTTACGTGCGGTCTATGATGAGCGTTTGCTGTAGGTGGTATTAGTTTCTTTTAATATGGGTGCGCTTGCGCTCAGAACCGCGCTTATAGGCTGGGATGATAGTAGCCTGTTAATGATATTGTTTGAAATAATGAAAAATTGCCTATTGCGTTTTTCTCGTAGATATGCTAACATACCTACGCATAGTTCGGAAGTTAATATACGAAATGGAGAAGTACCCAAGTGGCTATAAGGGGCTCCCCTGCTAAGGGAGTAGGCGTGTAACAGCGTGCATGGGTTCAAATCCCATCTTCTCCGCCAATTCATTATGAGCCGCGCCGCAACATGGCGCGGCTCTAATGTTTATGCGGATTGTTGGGTTTCAGTTGGACTTATACACCCTACAAAATTGTATTTAATTTCAACGCTCTGCGTCCTGATACCACAATCATCACTCTGTTCGTGAACTGCCACATGGTCGATAAGTTGAAATGCTGTTGCCCTGTCAAGGTAGTTTATGGTAACACATTCTTTTAGACCACAAAACTGTTTATGGTCTAAGGTATAACTCGTATGGTTTTATTTTTGAAAAAACGAAGGAAGAAGAATTTGCCGATGCACTGTGGCAATCTTATTCGAGAGTTTTAAGAAAAGCAAAAGAAATAAACACGTTGGACGAATTGTCTCATGAGCAGCAATAATTATTTAATGAAAACCGATAATTTTCTCCAACGCCCCATACTGCTAAGTCCGCGCCGAGCGCGGCAACGAGTGTTTACAGTGCTACCTATTGCTATTGTTGTGTAAACGTATTGAATAAAAATTTTGTCAAATAATGCTGTCAAATATTGTGCGATTCTGTTATAATACGTTCTGTGAGAAAGAATAAGAAACAGAAAAATCGCGGACAGGTTATAATTCCCGATAATCACCCTAACCCACCGTTGCCGCATGAAGTAAACATGGCATCGGTGCTTGCACAGCACTATCAAACTGTGGTGCAGTTTATTGTTCCTGTTGATGATTACAAACGTAAGTCAGCAGATATTGTAATGCACGGCGTTCAGTGGGAACTAAAATGCCCGACCGGAGCATCAAAATCAACGATTAGAAACCAATTTCGGAGGGCTTCTCGGCAATCAAAAAACATTGTCATTGATGTGCGCCGAACAAAACTTGAATATAGCAGCATAGAAAAAGAAGTGCTGTTTCAAATAAAAGAGCGTCCATACATCAAAAAGGTCATTTTGATAGATAAATTTGAAAAATGTATTGATTTTATAACCTAGATGTGGTAAGGTATCTGTGTAGGAAGACCGGGCAGTCTGATCGGACAGCCAAAGGAGTATCCTACACTCGATAACAACACATCCAATGGAATCCTCGTTGGGTGTTTGTTTTTATGTGAAGTGTTGCTACTTCGGGTCAAGTTGACCAATGCCATTAAGTTAAGAATTACCCACGTATAAAAAATGACCCTAAGTAAAAATAATTCAATTATTTTTGATAAAACGCTTGACAGAACTATCATTTCGTGCGGCCACTTTTGAAACTTGTTTCAAAAGTGGTTCTTTTAATTAGGGAAATATGCCCAATTTAATTACAAGGAGATGTACTACGAAAAATTTTGTCGGAACACTAAAAGGAACTTTGAAATCAGTTGTCACGAAAATGTCAGCCTCCAAAGAGGTATTTGTCAAAAATCCGGAAAAGGATTTCACGCGAAAACGCAAGCTGCCCTTTGAAGAAGTCATATCAATCATCATTACCATGGGCGGCAGCAAAATCAAGAAAGAGCTTTTTGATGCTTATGACTACGATGCCGACACTGCAACAACTTCCGCGTTTATTCAGCAAAGAAACAAAATAGACCCATCTGCGTTTAAGCACCTATTCCAAGAATTTATGGGCTCATTCAAAAATCAAAAACGATACAAAGATTTCCGGATATTTGCCGTGGATGGGTCAGACATACATATCCCGACCAATCCGGATGATTTGGAAACGCACATTAAATGCCAGCCAACCGATAAAGGGTACAACCTTTTTCACCTTAATTAATGCCCTTTATGACCTGCAGGACTGTGTTTATGTTGATGCCATCGTAAAAACAAAAGCAGAGGCAAACGAAAGGCAAGTTTTGACGGAGTTGGTCAAAGATTCTGCCGTTGGCGGCAATGTTATCATCATTGCTGACGGGGCTACGAAAACTATAACACTTTTGCGCATATCGAAAGAAAAGGGATGATTCGCTCTATGCGGACGTTGCCGCTTTCGGCGAGGATGGTTGTAACCAATTCCAGTCGGGTTGACAAGCTGTTTTGCTATGTATTTGTTTATGCTCATAAACGCTTAGTTTCCTTTATCGTTACGTTTATTGTATCGCCCGGTTGTTTGCCGATTTTTTCGCGAATGTCTTTGCGAATCCCAATAATATAACAGATAGAACCATCGGCATTTTTTACGCCCATATTGACAACGCTACCGTCATAAGGCTTGCCGTCAAAAGTGGCATGAACTTTGACACGTCCCTTGCCGAATTCTGCACGTATGTTATATGGAAAAGCAACATACGCCCCGCCCTTATCGACGGCTTGGATGGTCGCCTCGTATTTGTAGACTTTTTCACTCATTTCGTTTTTACCCGAATCTCGATGAGGCTTTTCACATCACGTAATACACTCTCGTCCCGCATCTCAAACGCTATCGACTTAACACTCCAAGATCTTCACCATAAGCAGTTCCTGTAGCTGTACAGCTTTTCTTTAACCGCGCGTGCAAATATGCCAATGTATGCCAAACTTATCCTCGACATCGCCGCATAGCGTTGCCCAAAACTGCTGCGCGAGGGGCGTGACAACATTTCCGCCAGTGGCAAGTTTGCCGAAAACAGCGGTTACGTCTTCGGCATTATCGAACATCAATATAAGCGAGAAGTAGTCGCCTGTTATTGGAGCAGTCGCACCGTCAGTCATAGTGATAACCGCGCCGAATATCTGCACTTCTGAATGCATGACAAAATTCGGAGGCACATCCATGACAAAATCATCTGGTGCGTCTTTGTAATACGCCACATCTTTCACCTTGGCACCAAGTGCCTCTTTGTAAAACGTAATCGCCTCATCACATCTGCCTTGAAAAGAAATTGTTGGTATAAGCATAATTTGTCTCCTTTATTGCGCCGTTATTTTTGCGCGTATTATTTTTTCTGGTCGCTGTGCAACCTTTACAACTGCATGAAAAGTCAATCGGCGATCTTTGCCAATATGTTCATCCATAAAAACAATATCGCCGAGATGATCTTCACTGCTCGCGGTTTTTCTCGGTAAGCGCGATTTAATCAGCGTTTACCTCTATGTGCCGTGATGATTCAAATCGACCATTCGGGTAAAATTGGATACAACCTTATTATGCCCAAAATCGACCTAGAAAGCAAGAGGTCTTAAAAAAGTTATAGGCTTCTGTTTTGTGAGCAAAACCGCACCGCCAGTAAGGCTAACTTGTTGCTGTTTCTTTAGTTATGGGTCGCGCTGTAAGGCAGAGATGAACAGTAACGCGAGCTTAGAAAAATTGTGAGGCACTTTATTTCTGCCATTGACAGAGGTCTGGCGATGTGCAAAAATGGTTGAGGTCAGAGACTTGAAGGGGGTAATGTCATGGGATGGATTTCGGCAGATTGCGTGGTGAGCGTGTGAAAAATAGCGTTTTGCAAATTTATGAAATGCTACATGCTCGCTACGGAAACCTCGATTGGTGGCCAGCAAGTACGCCGTTTGAAGTTATGGTTGGCGCGGTGCTAACTCAGAACACGGCATGGAGCAATGTTGAAAAGGCTATTGCTAACTTTGCGGATTTATCGCCGCAGTTTGTGCAAAATTGTGAGATTACCGAACTTGCTGAAATTGTCCGCCCAGCCGGTTTCTTTAATCAAAAGTCGGTATATTTGAAAGCGGTAACGGCGTGGTTTATGGAATACGGATTTGATGTTTCGACTGTGCAGCGTGAGCCGATCGAAAAGCTCCGCCCCGAATTGTTATCAGTTAAAGGCGTAGGCAAAGAAACTGCCGATTCGATTTTGTTATATGCCTTAGGATTTCCAACTTTCGTAGTGGATGCATACACCATGCGGCTTTGTGAGCGCTATATACTTGATGTGGGTAAGGGTTATGATACAGTCAAGGAATATTTTGAGAATAGCTTAATTCGTGATGCGAATTTGTACAATAATTATCACGCCATGATTGTTATAAACGCAAAGGAGTACTGTCGGAAAAGCAAGCCGTTTTGTGAGAATTGTCCACTCGGTGAAAATTGTGCGAAATCATTGTGAATCCTAACTTGGGGGTTGACAAACTCGACGCATTTGATATATATTCAGAGTTGTCTTGGAAGTATGGACGAGTGCTTCTTGGACGTGGATTTGCATTATACTAATTAAACAAGAGCCTGAGAATGGTGGACGAGCCTTTTTATGAAATGCTCACATGTATCCCGGAGATATAATTATCTTTTGGATGTGGTGAGTGTGTTTGTAAAAAGGCATTTTGCTGTGCAAATGCTCAATAGGAGGAAATCAGAGATGAAAAGAAGAAAATTAATCGTAAGAAAGACCGGCAGGCGAGTTCTGAGTGCATTACTATGCTTAGTGATTATGATGAGCTTTTTTCCGGTCATACCGGCGGCTGCCAATGAAATCGATTTTGGCGGACTGACGGTGGAGCAACCTGCGATGCTCCTTACAGGTACCGGATTAATTGGTGGAAATGCCTATACGGCAGCCAACATATCACATGAGCGATCATTCACTATGGCAGAGCTTAAGGCTATGGAAGATGTTACGCATGTGCTCTATTCATTTCGTAACTCCGCCGGAACACAGCGAATATATAATGTCAGAGGCGTGTCACTTGAGCGGATGTTTGAAGGTACGGCGTTTACTCCTGATAGGTTTGATGAGCATATCGTAAGGGCGATTCAATTTAGGGGCGGGTCTTATATCGTAACATTTGACCCGGAGTTTGCCGGTCCGTTTTCCGGAACTTTTTCAAATGGATTTAATGTGTCCAGGTTTTTTGATACTGGATTAATCGACTTGCCACGTGGAGTGGGATCAGGTGCTTATTTATATGATAGCGATCATTTAAATGATACCAGTGGTATTGAGTATGCTGACTATGTTGGTGAGATAGCTGATGTTTCTGATGAACCAGCTGAATCAGCTGGTTTTGTTGCTGTAGGCAATGTCTTACCTGCACTTGCGCAATCACCATTGTCCGCACCGTCACTGTCGCCTCTTTTTACGGATGCAACGGTTCCGGTTATTGTCGCTACAAGAGTATTCAATGACGGCAGCACATTGAGAGTGCCTACGAATGCAGAAGTGGATGCCAGTCCTCTGAGAACGGCACCGAGACTGATGACTGGGCAACTGTACCCGCAACAGATTAACAGTCCGTTATTCAATGGAAATACTCAAAAAATCCTCGTGGGCGAGGAAATCACAGGAACACATATCACTGTATTGGGTACAAACTTTACCCGCGCACAGATGTTGATGATGCCGCGTGCAGCGCATGATCACTCATTTGTAAATGCAGCCAATAATACAGTATCCGCACGTGTGAGGGGTGTACCGCTTGCATACCTACTTAGAGATGTGGCTAATGATGCAATAATCGAGTTTACAACCGTGAATAACTTCCAGGTACAAGCGCTTACAAAAAGCGAGTTGATAGCAAGAAATGCAATGCTTGCTTATGAGACATGGAATGAGACGACTGGTGAGTGGGAGGGCTATATCAGGACACAAACAGATCCTCATGGACTTTTTAGGCTGTTTGTGGATGACATGTCACCTCCTCATGCTGTAGATTCTGTTAGCGTTAGAGCGGCTGACCCCGGAGTGCGCAGCCAATTTAAACACATCAATCATGATGGACCTCCGTTTAATATTGATGCGATAACCGGAGCCACACTAACAGTGGAGGGACCTGGTGCGGCAAGATCTGTGCCTATAACTGTACGGTTTTTACAAGAGGAAGCGGCTCCGGAACATATATTCCGCGGAAATTATACAGATTCAAGAGGAACTTATCGCTATGAGGGCATAAGGCTCCTGCCAATTTTGGACGGACTTATCCATGAGAATGTGGAGATGGAAGATGATGGCGTCGTTGTTGTTTTCCGCAACCGTTGGCGCCAGGAAGTTGGTCGCCTATCATATGCAGAAATAAGAGAGGCTGACAGCACCAATCACCCCATAATTCTTGCGCATGGTATTGCTGATGTAAATGAAACATGGATAAGCCCATTTGTTTACGACATGGGTGCCGGTCATAATGTTACGCCTTTCAGAAACAATGGCGATGGACCGATGAGATTGGTATCAGGCATTGAAGCGCTTAAGGGCATAAATGGTGTTTTCTCCAGTGTAGCATTCCTATACGTAGAGGAAAGCACACCGCCTCCGGGATTTCAGCATATTAGAGCCGGTGCGCCATATAATGCCCCTGAAAATACAGAGTTTATTCTAACCCTTACAGGCGCTGGGCTCGGTCGCGAGATCAACTTCACAACCCGGGAGTTGCAGGAGATGGTTTCGTTTGGGGTGGATGGAAGACCTGTTCCCGGAGGACTGGGTCATAGGGACTATTATAGTCTTTCAACCGGGACTTTCTGGTTTGTCAATGAGTATGAGGGCATTAACCTCTGGGAGTTGCTTGTTCTTTCTGGTATAGACAGGACGACCGGAGCAGGGGATGACGATACGCTGGTTAGTTTCACATCATGGGATAACCATGTAGTGCAAACCAGATTTTCGCTTGCGCAACTGGCTGACCCATATAGATTTTTCTTCTATGAAAAATCACCGCTTGATATCGGAGAGAGCCGCCCGAGACCCGAGGATTTGAGCAATGAGGATTTCTGGCCGACCAACCGTGAAGTTGATGGTGTGGACAGATTCCCGGATAGAGATAGCCTCGGTTATCCTGTGCGAGCAGGACTTCCTGTTCTGCTCGCATATGGTGTTAACGGATATCCATATGTGCGTAACTCCCACTCAGAAGGACACAGGCGCGGATTGGGCAATCACGGTGGTCCCATGCGTGTTATTTTTGGGAAAGCCGATAACTTGGTTCGTGACGAGTCAGGCACTGTCATAGAAGGGTTGTTAGAAAACTATGCATATTTCTTTGATAATGGCGGTTGGGAACAGCTACAGCGTGTGCAGGAAATATTTGTAGGGGAGCCCCTCAGATTCTCAACGCACTGGCAAAACCCGCTGCCGGTATATCAAGAAATGGCCGTTGAGCCGGATGCACTGACCGTAGAGATTGTAACGGAAGTGGGCGGGGATTCGCAAATCCATACTTTTTCGCTTCAAGAGCTTCAAGAACTCATCTATGGTGTAGATAAGAGAGTCCGTGACGGAGAAGGTCGCAAGGAAAAAGATTTCTATTTCTCCAGACTGAATAATCAAGGGAATCCGATTCAAGAATTATTTGAAGGTGTGAGCTTGGAGTTTTTGCTCATAGAGCATATTGGTCTTCAAGGCACATTGGGTACTGTTGCATTTTACAATGACAATGATGTGCGTGGTGCGCTCATAGATCTTGCGGATATAGGTACAAGAGGCTCAAATAGCGGCAATGGTATGCGCAACAACCTCGGGATGACGGTAGCTTACGCAAAAAATGGATTTCCCATGGTCAGAGACGTTATCATGGACAGCCCCGAATCAGGATATGTCCACAATGATCCCGCGTTTCCAAGTAGAGGCATCCGTAACAACGGCGGTCCGCTGATGTTCGTGCGCGGACAGACTGATGAGGAATTTGCGACAAATGCTGACATGAGGGCTCAATGGGTTGAGCACCTGAGTAGAATCGTAGTAAATCTCGTGCCGGATGAGTATGCGCATGTCGGATATGAATATGCGGACTATGCCACTCAAGAGATCCGTTTCATGGGTGCGGTTGCAGTTCCGGGTACAATCACGGTCGGTGAGCTTCAAACCATGCAGAGATACTTGGTGACAAACACATATACTATTGACGGCGTAACAATGACATATCGCGGTCTTGATTTGTTCAGACTCATCAACAACAGAGCTATCGGTGCAAGTGCGCTTTTAGATTCGGTTATTGTCAGAAATAGTGATGGACAGAGCATAACGCTTTCGCTTGAGCAACTGTCGGCGGCTGCAGCCACAGACCGACCGATAATACTTGCCTATGGCATGGCGACACCGCCGACAAATGCCGATGCCTCACCGTTGACATCCGCACAGGGCGGACCTAAGCGCCTTGTTTTCACTGGTGCTGCGGCGGCGCAAAGTATTTCAAATATTTCAGAGATTGAGGTAGTTTCGGCAACGCTGGATTTCTGGACACATAGCATATATCCATTTAATAGATATGCAAATCGCACCATAGAAATATCCGGTCAAAACTTGGTTCACAATCGTACATATACAGTGGCGCAATTACAGACGATGGAACATCTTTTTGTGGTGGATTCGTACACATTGGGCAGTGGTGTGTTCTATGTTCATGGTATTGATTTGCACAGGCTGCTCGACACGGACATTGGTTTTGTAGATGGTTTGACCACTTCGAATATCACGGTCATTGCATCGGATGGATTTACAGTAAACTTTACCGGAAGTCAATTGGCTAACGGTATTAACGGCAAACCTATGCTGCTTGGATTTGGACAGGGTTCAACCCTTGAAAATGGTTTGCCACTGGTTACAAATCCTTCATCTCCCGGTTATTCGGCGGTTGCCAGCAATAACGGCGGACCTTTGCGCTTGTTTGTACACGACAATGCCGGTTGGAGCGTAAGGTATGTGACGAGAATTATTGTCGGTGCGGTCGGCGGTGTTCCTGACCCTGGTCTTGATAAGGACTTTTATATTTTCGGTTTACCGGACGGCACAACAGGTTTTACGGTTGCTGAACTAAATGCCATGGATGTAATCACGGCTGTGTATCGCAGACAAAATGTTGATGACTCGGCTACAGGTGTTCTTTTGTACGGCATTCTAAGGGCACTAGGTGTTAGTGATGCGGCAACTATCACAGTCAACACCAACGATGGATTTGAAACAGGTGAAAGCGCAAACGCGCTGACTTTTCGTGATATTCCGATGTCCAGAATCAGGGAAAATGAATATCTTGTGACATTCATGGTTGATGGTGCGGCTATCTATGATGAGCACGCAAATTCCGGCACGAGTTCTGTCATAAGAATATATCGCAGACATAATGATGGTGCCAACTGGCTGAATCGTTTGACCAATATACTGGGCGTTACGGTTGCAGAACCTGTGATATATGACTTTGACATCTTCCCGGGTGGGGTAGATGGGATGCCCATGGCTTCTATTCGTTCGGTTGCATTGGATAGTGCAGGGCGTGTCTGGGTCGGTTCAAACGGCGCAGGGATGGCTCGAATAAACTCCGATGGTGAGATAACTGCATATACAGTCAGCAATTCAGACCTCAAGACAAACTTTGTGACAGACCTTGCCATTGCTCCCGATGGCGGCACAGTCTGGCTTGCACAGGGTGGTAGCGTGGGTAGCCAAAATGCTCCGCCGACAGCACATTTCGGATTTGCAAGATATCAGAATGGAACATTTTCATTCTTTGACAGAAATAGTCCGGGCTCCAGTCTGCCCAACGATTGTGTATATGGAATAGATGTTGATAATGATGGAAATGTATGGATCGGCACACATTTCTCGATTTACGGCGGCGGCAGACCTGGTGGGCTGACGAGATTTAACCCCACAGCAAATACTTGGCAGACATGGCTGATGAGCGATGGGATTCCGACATACTCTGCATGGGCGGTCAGAGCAGACAATATGGGTGGTGCATGGGTTACGACATATCGCAACCCGGATTCGGGTGTCACAGAATGGCGTAACCAGAGCTATGCACATGTAAATGCCGCAGGGGTAGTGACTCCGTTTAACATTCCGGCTGGTACTGACAATTGGTCACGCTCTGTTGCTATCGACCCGCATGGTGGTGTCTATGTCACTCGTATGCATGGAGCGCATGCTCCCGATAATAACGGAGGATTTTTAGACTTTATAGCACCTAATGGCACAGTGAGGAGCGTCAGAGGCGATGATTTGATTCCGGAGCTCAAAGAACTGTCCAGACCGGGATTCTATCCGGAGATACGCACAGTATTTGTGGATGCAGGCGGCGATTTGTGGCTTGCAACAAACGGACTTGGTGTGTTTAGAGCCTCAGTATCACAATTTGGCGATATTTCAATTATCACAAACTACTCATCCCGCGCCGGAAGCTGGCCGGTTGGAGCATTTGACGATGTTTGGTCGATTTACATATCATCGGAAGGCAGCGCGATTTTCGGAAGCAATGGCGGTGTTGTTAAAACAACTGTCGAAATTGGCGACCCACCGCCGCCACCACCTCCTGATGCACTGTTGTTTGAGATTGTTGATAACCGCACAGGTGCAGATGGCGCAGTGTACAGAGTTACAAATGCAATTGCACAAGCTGCAATGACAGATGTTGCTCATAATTTCACCGTGGTAAACAGAAATGGTAGTCCCGGCAGACACTTGGATGCAAGAGGACCGGAACTTACGAGACTTTTTGAAAATCTCGGTATTAACCTAGCTGCCAATAACCATTTGCAAATTGTCGCTAACAATGGTTTCCAAGCCACGATGCGATGGGATTATCTCTCGGCAGCTCGCTACTTCTTCCCGCATCAACCAACGCCACTAATCAGCGGGCAGGCTCCGGAAAGTGCATTTGAAGGCGCTGTCAGAGTTCCTGCAATAGTTGCACTCAACTTGGGGGGAGGAAGACTTTTCTTTGGGCAGAGGGCACCCCATGAACAGACGAGCCATATTCTTGTTCAAAATATGCTTTATAATGAAAACACGAGTATAAGCGGACGAGTTGTTATAACAGATGGAGACACCGATCGCTTTCCCGCAATCACAACTACCACGCCTACGACCGGAACAGTCGTTGCCGATGGTACTGAAATAAGCCTGAATTGGCACAGCATTCTCGGTGTTGCAGGTGGATTTGTACACTTTACGACAGCTGTGGGCGAGGAACCGAACGTAAGCTCACCTCTATATAATTTTCAGTCACAAAGTGGCGCGGTCGGGCAAACATTCAGACCTGTCATTCGAGCGGAAGATGCAGACCCTGCCACCGGTGAAGTGACGCTTAGTGTCAGGGTATTCGGCAGTGACAGACTGCCCAGTGAAGTAGCGACCTTTGTATTCCCGATTTATGGCTGGGATTCAGGCAGTAGGTTGCACCGTGCAGCACCGGTGGGACTTACTGCACAAGCTTCGACTTCTGCGGGAGGCATGGGGCGTATAAATGGTACGACTGCCGAAATGGAATTCAGTGAAGATGGAATATATTGGCTCAATGCCGCAGACGGATTCACACTGACCGCACCGGGACAATTCCAAGTGAGATTCAGAGAAACTGCAACGCACTATGCAAGTGCAGCGGTCAATGTATCTGTACCGCAGTTCGGAGAGGTTGGACAGGGGACCGGAACACCGCCGCCGCCGAATCCTCCTGATGTAGTATTATCTATATATGATGGCAGCGCATTAGCAAGGGCGTTTACTCAAGTCGATATCGAACGCATGGACAGGATGCCTGCAACCACGTTCTCGGCAATGAATTCATGGCCAAGCTACAGAACATATCAGGCAAATAACGCTGTGAGATTGCTTGATTTGCTGACTACGGCTGGCATATCGCTCGATAACGAACGTGAAGTCACATTCTGGGCGACAGATGGGTTTAATGTCACGTTACGTATCGGGGACTTGACGGCTGCGCGACACTATTTCTCGCGGGATGGGCAGCGAGGTCCGGTAGTGCATCCGGCGCTAAATATTGAAAGCCGCGGTTTGAGATTGTACTTTGGTCAACTTGCAGCACAGGAACAAATATCACAGGCATTCGTACAAATGGTTGACCGCATAGTTGTAGGTGGAAATGCCGGTACATGGGGCAGACCAACGGCAAGCCCCGCATCCGGAACGGTCAGCAGAGGAGATCCGATACGTTTGAACTTGCCAGCGGGATCCGGCGAGGCCAAGATATATTATACTCTCGACGGCAGTACACCTACAGTTAATAGCACCATGTTCAATGTTGTCGCGGAGCGTTGGTTTGCAAATCAAAACATGACGGAGCATCCGCCTATACTTGCACCGAGTGATGAAGAATTTACCGTAACGGCAAGAATCATTGGTTTTGGCAGGGCAGATGGCGAAATAGTGACATTCACATTCAATGCATCCGGCATCGGAGCTCCGTCTGTCGGTGGAACGCCCCCCGTCGGCGGAGGACAGTTACCATCGGTTGTTATTGAGGCGGACGCAGTGCCTTTGGGAGATGATCCGGTAGTAACATTTACCGAAGTGCAACTGCGTGAACGAATTGCCGAAGCAGTTTCTGACGAAGGCAACAGGATGTTAGGTTTGAATGTAGAGACACAGCCTGATATCACATCACTCACTGTCAGGATTCCGGCAGCATCAGTATCGGAGATGATTGACGCCGAACTTGAAGCGCTGTTTATATCCGGCGCACTGGGTACTGTCATATATGATACCGCAGCATTGCGATCAATGCATGCGCAAGGGTCGGGAAACTGGTTTTATACCATAATAAGGCTGGTTGATGTTGAGTCGCTAAGTGAAAACTTGCGTACAATTGTCGGAGATCGGACTTTGTATCAAGTGGAATTGCTACGAGATGGAGTGCGAATTACTGATCTTGGCAATGGGCGTGTGACGATTCGGGTCAACTATGCGTTGAGGGAAGGTCAAAGTGCAGCTGGTTTGCTTGTGTGGCTTCTTGGGGAAGACGGAACTGTGACTCCTGTGGAAAGTGCCTACAACATGGCAGGGCAGTTTATTGAGTTCACGCTCAATAGGCTTTCGATGTTCATGGTGGGTTACGATGTAAGTGCGATTTGGAATCCATTTGATGATGTAAGCGAAGGACATTGGTTTTATGACTATGTGCGCTCGGTTTTTGAGCAGGGGCTTATGAGAGGGGTATCCGACAATGCGTTTCGTCCGAATGCAAATTTGTCACGCGGTATGGTGGTGACGGTGCTGTGGAGACAACAAGGTGAGCCGAGAGCCACTGCTGATAATGCAGTATTTAGCGATGTCTCAGATGGGACATGGTATTCCGAGGCTGTACGCTGGGCGGCAGAAAATGGGATTGTTGAAGGCTTTGGAGATGGTAGATTCAGACCAAATGACTATATAACACGCCAGCATTTGACGATCATTCTTGCACGTTATGCTGATTTCGCAGAGAAGGAATTGCCTGAAACAAGGGCGTTTGTAGCGTTTGATGATGCCGGTAGGGTAGCGACATATGCTTCCGATGCGGTAAGACGTGCGTTCATGGCTGGGATAATAAATGGCAGGGGAGATAATATTTTCGATCCGATGGGTAATGCAACCAGAGCGGAATTTGCAGCGATGCTGAGTAGATTTCTTGGGTAGCAAGGAGGCTAGATAAGCGCTTGTCAAAATTTAGCGCGAATATGAATTGGTGCGAAAACTTATAGTGAAACAAAGCTATGTTTGTGGTATAGTGATAAAAGAAGATTGCAGATACGATCAAACTAAAACATGTATGCTGGCGTTCCTTAGTACTATAGTGGGTGCATCTGTGAGACGATCATAAAAGCCATATCTTTTGTCAAGAAGGATTTATGCAATCTGTTAATGAGGTATGAAATCTATGCGCCGTATAATGGCAAGTTTAGGGATGCTCATAATCATATTTGCCATTATGGGTTGCTCGAACGAACAGGAGCTTGGGGAAGTGAGCGATACCCGGTTTTTGCTGGACACATTTTGCTCCATCACGATATTTGCTCCGGACAATGAGGCAGCGCTTGCGGAAGCTGCGCTGTTACTTGAGGAAGCCTTTGCACTTTTAGAATACTATGAGTCGCTATTTAGCATCAGCATAGAGGGCAGTGATATTTGGCGCATAAATCACGCGGGTGGGATGCCTACAGCAGTTTCACCGGAGACCATTGAGATTCTGGAAGCAGGCATTGTATATGGCAGGTTATCCCGCGGTCTGTTTGATATAACCGTCGGCAGACTGACAAGTCTTTGGGATTTTAGTGGGGAGGCAGGGCTTCCGAGCGAGCCTGACTTGATGCAGGCGGTGATGACCGTTGATTATCAGAACATCATTATTGATGGAAATACTATAACGCTCTTAAATTCGGAGACGTGGATAGACTTGGGTGGTATTGCCAAAGGTTTTATACTGGACAGTCTGTCTAAGCTTATGATTGAGCGCGGAGTTCTGGGTGCTGTAATTGATTTAGGCGGAGATGTCGCAGTTGTGGGTGAGCGAGGCGAAAATCGGCTTTGGCGCTTGGGCGTGAGGCATCCGTTCGGAGGAGAGTTTGGTTTGCTCGGAATAATAGAAATCCCCGAGGCTGCATCAATAACCTCAGGGATTTATCAGCGTCAATTTGAGCTTGATGGCATTTCGTATCACCATATACTCAATCCGAGAACCGGTATGCCTACAAACAGCGACATTGCGAGTGCGACAGTTATTATTAACAGCGCCCTAGTGGGGGATGCACTGACCTCAGTCATTGTGCAAGTGGGCAGCGAAAGGGCAGCAGAGCTTATCGCGGAAACACCTGGAGTACTCGGGGCAATTTTAGTTTTGCGCAGCGGTGAGGTTGTAGTAATCGGAGATATCTCATTCGAGTTGATTGAATCTTAAAACACTCTGCCCGAGGCTCTGGTGTCAGGTTGAATAACGCGGCTGATAATCGCAGCGGCTTCGGCGCGGGAGATGTTCTCGCCCGGTGCAAATGTACCTATGGCATCATTTCCGGTGAGAATGCCTGCTTTGTAGAGCATAAAGATGGAATCTTGGTGTGGTGTAGTTCGGTTTACATCTGGTAGCGTGTTCACGGTGTTCTGCTCCGGAAATTCGCTCTGTGGCAGTGCGCGGGAGAAGATAAGTGCCATTTCCGCACGAGTCGCGGCACGTCCGACATCAGGAAATGCCCCGATTGTAATTATACCATTGGCACCTGCATAATCTACATAGACCTGATGCCATGGGCTGCTTTGAGCGAAGTTTGCGTCGCCTGTGGAATATATGCTATGTACTCGCGATGCAATGGCAATAGCTTCGGCAAGCGTAACATTGCCTGATGGATTGAATGCATTAGTGCTCGTGCCTCGCATCAACCCAAATTCAAATGCATCTGCAATGACTTTGCCTTGATTAAAACCAAACCAGGCATTTTCATTCACATCGGTAAATTGTCCGCTTCTATAATTATTGACTCGGACAAAATTCGCCATGCCTGAATCGGCAGGCGCTTCACTTCCGGAACCGTCACCCCCATTGCTCAGAGAAGCAGGTGTAAAGCGCAGTTCTTCGCTGTCCGCAAATCCCGGAGCTACCGCAATGACCCTGACAACCGTGTCGCTGCTGACTATGAATGGAACATTTAAATGTGGTTGCCAATGTGCGGCACTCACATTAAACATGGTGCTGTGTACAGTCGGAGCCTGCCCATTCGTTGTATAATGAATTTTGGCTGTGGTGTTGTCACTTGTCAGTGTGATAGCATATCTTCCATCGGGTTGGCGTTCTGCTGTCGCCTGAGGTCTGGATAGTTGCCTCACTGGGTCGTTGGTAATAGTGACAATGCGTGTAGACCTGACAAAACCCATGGTTGTCTGCTCTTGGGCATCAAGTTGACCGAATATGAGGCGTAGATTTGTATCTTCCATTTCCGCAAAACTGCTCTGACTTTGCCTGAATGCAAGAATGGTCGGAACTTGGGTTCTCGGTTCTTCAAAGGTAAAACGGTCGGCGAAGAGACTGTCAAGAAGAAATGTTGCATTGAACCCCGGAACGCCCTCGGCTTGTGGCGCTTCCGCTACGTTGATGGTTGTGGCACTATCTCTGAGACCTGCAAGGCTGATCAAATGCGCCAAGTCAACACCCTCGACGAAGTAGACAGACCGCGTCGGCCATGTGTTCCAAGCGGAATAAGCATTTCGTGAAAAATGCTCAGTCATGGTATAAAGCTCTGCACGGGTAAAGCTTATCTCACGCAGGACACCATCACCTGTGATTGTCAAGACTGTCTCATTAGCAGCTATTGCAGGAACTGCCACAGAGAAAATGATTGTAAGCACCAACGTGAGTGCAACGATATACTTGATCTTTTTCAATTGAATAACACTCCTAATCTTCTTTTTGAAGAGGTTTCTTCTATTTACTCGTGATTTCTCACGTTTTCACTTTTTTCTATCTGTGCGCCTAATCTTCTCTTTGATTTTTTGTGCTGCTCTTTTTACTAAATGCACGTAACTCAGCAGCAAGAATACGTCTATTGACCAGTAAATGCAGAGGAACCAAACCGCACATAGTGACTGCGGCTATCAGATGGATATTACGCCAAGTGAAGCGGGTTACTCCCCATATTACACCGGTCATGCCAAAATGTAATACAGCTCCGCTTATGACCAAAACTATGAAGACGATGGCAAGTGATATGGAAATAATTGCTTTCAAACATGGTAGCTTCATCAGGAATGACGCTCACTTTCCAATATGATTTCTGTCATGTAATTTGTGAATCGTTGACCGAAAACATCACTTATGACAATCACACGCATGGCTCCGGGTTCACCGTTTATTTTTGGAAGCGGCTCGCCGTTATCCTCGTATACAACGAAAACATTATTTTCGGCCCTGACCTCGTCCATGCTTATAGTCGAAGTGAATCCATCTACACCGAGTGCAATGACCCAGCTAAAATCCTCTGTAAAATCAGGGTCTAAGAGCTCAAGTATATTTGACAAAAGTGTACCTCTGAAACTATGCTCAGTCACTCCGGCAGAAGAATGTATATTCATAGTGCGCCTAACCGATGGTAAAGTGCGTATTTCCTCCAAGCTGACCTCTGTAAGCACAACCCCGTAAGCTCGAATGGCAAGATAACCTGTTTCTACAGGACCGATTCCCGGGCTGCGCTCGAAACGCACCATATATGGTACATAGTCTGCAACCAAGCCCAATGCAAATTCTTGATAGATTCCAAATGCTGTGTTTACACCATTGATGATGCCATCTGTCGTGACAGTCGCACCGGTGATGGCGACGATTTCTTCATCGGAGCGGGCTGCCAATCGTACAGAGCGTAGGTATGTATGCACTGATCTGCCTGCAAATCTATTAACAAACCATGAGTTTTCCATATCACGCACATAGTAGGGTGTCTCCATATGCTCTACTATTCGTATGCCTAAACTTTCTTCGCGCTCGCTGTCAATAACCACTGCAATGGTTATCGGTCCATTATATGCTATGGGTCTGACTATAAAAGCGTATAGGTTTTGATATTGATGAACTTTTGCCGCCGCCCTGAAATTATCAGCACGTTCTCTTGTCAATACATCGCTGGTTATATCTGTAAATCGAGAAGCGTCCACACCGGTTAAATCATAAATCGCCGCAGCTTCGGCCTCGGTAAATGCGGTATCATTTTGTCCGCCACAGCCGTAAAGCGACAAGACAGCAATGCATAAAATTAAAAAGAGCAAAATATATTTCTTCATAATGTTAACTTTCTATTAAGTAAACGCTGATTACTTCGGGCAGATTTAATCAGTATTTACTAATCGTATTCTGAGCAAATCATCGATGTTGGGATATCCATAATCGTCAAGCCACAATACGCGCCCGCCGCCATTGGGCTCATGGAAAGTGGGAACTAAAATGGCTCTGTGCAGTAGTTCTCCTGATACCCTGACTCTCTCTCCGGATGTGCAAACAAGCTCAAACTCAGCCGCTCTTACTGTATGGACACCCACAGCAAAAAGCACTTCATCAAGCGGCACACCGACCTCTCCACGGACAGTGTGCGTGTCCAGATATCCAAGCATCATGTATGGGAAAACTGCAGCATCAGCGTTGGTAGATATCCACGCAATGTCGCGTACATTCATGCCCATCATTAAGCGCGGCGAGACATTGGTAGGTGCATCCACACCGTCGATCTTGATGTAATGACGTTGTGCGAGCAGCAAGCTAAGCGCCTCATCGCGCTTAAATCCGTCTGCGGATTTCATGCTAAAGAATGCACGGCTGTCCACATGATCAAAGCGGGAAAAGACTTGCTCCAAAGAAATAGCGCGGTCTAAAGATCCGAAATACTCATATTCAATCGGCTCTATGCCTTCTGTCAAAGCACTGAAAACCCACACGTTTGTTATTTCTTTCTGTGGAATATATTCATACAGCACTATGCTGGAAATCATCCTGACCCAGTATGGACCGAACTGACCCGGTACGCCTGCGCGGGCGGGTGCGCTGTCAGAGCCGAGCCTCGGGTCGCCATCAACTGTGACTGCAATCATGAGTTCTGGGGTGTTATCCAGCACCTCACGTGAAAATAGAAAGAAATAATTGTCACGTCCGATTATAGCAAGACCTGCATAATCATCCAGATTACCTCCGGCAAATACTATTACATCACTGAGTAGCGGACCTACCATGTGAAACTGCTCACTCAGCCCGGTAGTGCGCATATAATAGGCATCCAGCTCGTGCTGGGGCAGTGTGCGTAGTTCCGCAACACTTATCTCGGCTATGCCGCCGTCCAGTTCGCGTATCCCTTCTATTCTAATGGTCTGTGCTTCGTATTCAGGATCGCCGGTGTCTAGCGGCGTTGTGGCTACACCCTCGCCGCAACTTGCGACAAAAATAATGATACATATCAATAAAGTCAGTAATGTAAATAGTTTAGTACCGCGCATATGTGAAAACTCCCTTTAAAGTGTTATGGTATGGGTGTGAACTCAAAAATGGCTATCTCACTGTCGTCTCTGCCGAAGCCTCTGGCAAATGCCTTTATAACTGTCGGCTCGGTGATTGGTATGGATTCGGTCAGTTCAGGGCGAAATACACTGGGATTGAAGAGTGTTGAAAATGGTGTAGGCTCACTTCCGTCAGTGGTATAAAAAATATGCACAAGACCTAAGTCGGGATGCTGGAGTCTCACTGTATCGCCGATTGGGATATCCCAATCGGTGGGAAATGTACTAGGCGCAGCCCACACATCGCTCGGGGTGCTGTCTACAATTATGTCACTCACGCCGACTACAAAGGCGTGAGTTGTTTGTTCAAAAGTGTCTCTCTGCCCAATAATGAGAGTAGGGTTGGTACTCATAAGCTCGCCTAAATCATCACCGCTCTCTGTCAATCGAAAAGCAATAATAGGATAAACAGGCTGCGCTCCGATATTATTTTCAGAAACCTGCGGAAAGAAATACTGGGAACTAAAAAGCTGTGTTCTTGTTAGGCTGATCTCGTATCCGTCAACAGCGCGGAATGTGATGGTCTGAGCGGTGTCAAGCAGACCGGACTTCTCTAATATGTCAGTTATAAGAAATCCTTCGGCAGCGAATATCCGAGGTGTTGGCCACCTGTTTATAGTCGAATAAGCGTGAGCAAACAAGCTGTCTTGCATAGTGCTTATGAGCATTGACTCATTGAAGCTCCAAAATTCAGTACCCTCGGTGTCTGTGATGCGGATGTGCCAGTCAAAGTCGTCGGAAGGGGCAGGGGGCTTGGCGTTTTCTGATACAGTCGCCGGGGGTGAAACAGGAGCTGCGGATGACTCATTTTCTTGTGTCGGCAAAGTTGGTTGTTCTGATTGCATAGATGGGGCGCAAGCGAGAACAAGTATCGGAATCAATATAATCAAGGTAAGCAAGCAAAACCATTTAATTATTCTCATGCAGCCTCCTATAAATGCTGATTAAGTTACACATCCATTTTGGCATGTGTTTTGTGTTCTTGCGTAGTCAGAATTAGTCGTCCGTATTTGTCAGTATTAGCGTATCGATCAGATTATGATTTTCATCAAAAGTCTCAATAATAAGTTCATAAGCATCGGCTGTCAGTACCAAGTAGCTGCGCAGCCTATGGTAAACGGCAAGGTAGTCGCGCTGACCGGGGGTATATGTATCTTTGCCGCCGGTTGCCACCATGAATTGCACAATGCCGCTATCCGCCGTCTTGTCTCCGTGCATGGGAGTGGTGCGTGCATAGACATGCTGATGTCCGCATAGGATAATATCTACCCCATAGGCTTCAAGAAGCGGTAAAAAATGTTCGCGCATAATTTCAGCACGGCGAGCATCTCTTGGATTATCTACCACTGTCCACATAGGGTGATGCATGACGGCAATATGCCACGCTGCCTGTTGTGCCGCCTCACTTTGCAGCTCGCCGCGCAGCCACTGTATATCGCGCTCATTAGCCGCGCCCATGATGTTGCTATCCAGCATTAGAAAATTCACTAGTCCTGTATTGATAGAGTAAAAGAAGCCCTCATCCTGTGTTGCCGGTGCAGTGTTGGGGAAATCAAACTGCTCCGCAAATAGAGGGTGGCTGTCATGATTGCCCACAGCAGCGGCAGTGATCAGCCCATAAAGAGGAGCTGCCGCTGCCTGCCAAAAGTCTTGCCATTCGTAGGGATTCCATCCATTGTTAATAACATCGCCGCCAAAAAGGACAAGTTCGGGTTCTCCTGCTTGTTCAACAGCGCCCCCAAATAATGCGCCCAAAGCGGAATAGTCTCCGGTCGCCGGATGTGCTTGAGTGCAGGCGAAAAACAGAAATGTCTGTATGGGAACTTTTTCGATATTAGAGTCTGGTTCTTCCGGTGTTTCAGAAACAATGTCCGGTTGTGTTGCTGAAATGAGCGATTCGACATCAGAAATAATAGCATCTGAAATATCAGTCGCTTCAATCTGTTGCGATGCGCATCCGGATAATGTGACAATAGAAATCAAAGCCAATATGAGCGCAAGCAGACAAAGTTTTTTACTGATCATCATATATTTACTCATATTTATTCGACCGTAAAATTGAAAGTAACGACCGGACTTCTGTCTCTGCCTAAACCGGCGGCAAAAGCTCTAATCACAATATCCTCGTCCAACATCAGCGGCACGGTTAAATGCGGTTGGAAAAAGCTGGTAGAGGGATTAAATACAGGACTGTTAAAATTGGGTTCGCTACCATCTATTGTGAAATAGATACGCACCCTGTCCATAGTTTCGTGAAGAAAACTAAATTCGGTACCCGGCGGAACGCTGCTGCCGTCGGCTATGGATGCCTCCGGGGCAGCCCAAGCTCCCGATGAAGTCGTCAAAACATGTATTTGGTTAAGGTTTCTGACAAAGAATGCATTATTAACTTCCCTCGGGCCACTTTGTCCAAAAAACGATCTCAAATTACTTGCTCTTGGATTTCCGACATCTCCCGAAACCCAAGCAATGACAGGTTCCACAACTAATGCGCCGCTGCTGCCTGTGTGGCTGTGGTTTGTAAATGCGTAAAGTGGACCGAAGACTTGATTGTATGTAACGATTACATAGTAACCATCGGTCGCCAAAAGACGGAAACTTGCCGCATTATCAAGCATACCCGATCTGCGCAACAAATAGGGAAGGGATATGCCTCTTGCTTCTGTATGGTCAAAACTCGGCCAGTTATTTGTGGTAGAAAAAATAGTTTCGCGGTAGCCATCATGCAGAGCTTGCAGTTGGCTCAGCGTCCATGTGGTTTCACTGTTAACCCCATCTCCGCTAATGGTCAGGATAATCGGTTCATCGGCAGGAGGGGTGGGAAGCAATGCGGTGTCGGAACTCTTCGACTCAGTCGATAGTTCTTGAGGTTGTTCGGGTTCCGATTCTGATTCGTCGGAGGGTTGAGATGTCGGAGTCTCGTTTTCCTCAGGAGTATAACTTGCATTTTCTGCTGTATCTTCCGTATTTGCGAGTTCTTCTGTGGGGGCATACGAAGTTGCCGAATCTTCCACATCTGCGGTGTATTCAATATCAACACTCCCTGATGCATATTCTCCTTCCACAGCATCTGCAACTCCGTCGTAGTCCGGAGTTTGAGCGCCAGGGTACTGTTCAACGTCATTTTGCTCATAAATAGGTACACTGAAATCTGCCTCTGAGTTTTCAGTGGAATTATAAATAGGTTCTGTAGTTGTATATGATTCAGCCAGCTCTCCGGGTGCGCAAGCTGTAATGGAAATAAAAATAAAAAATAAAACGGCAAGCAACGATATATATTTCTTCATAGTTTTCCTCTTGCAAAATAACGCTTTACTACGCCATTTGTAAAAATGGACACAACAAAACTTAGATATATACTAAATTTTTGCAACAGAAGCTATATGATCGTCAACATGCCGCTTCTATGCGGTTTTTATTAAGTTAAACATCAAGGTAAATGCTGATTAAATCGCGCTTACCAAGGCATTGTGCTCGTCCACACGTTGCCACAAGGTTTACTGCATTGTAGGTAAGTCTATCATTTCGGATAGAATGCTGTCAAGTACCGGGGCTGGCATAATCAGAACTTATACACGAATCGGAAAAACCGAATGTAATGAACGAACACATACAGCACCACCGCAATTGCTATCCACATACTGAGCTGTGCTATCGGGGTGAAAAAGTTGATTCCGCGCTCCACAAGAAAAGCATTCCCCAGTCTGAAAGCAATTGCGCTTATAACGTATGGGAAGGTAAAGGCAGTATATGTTGGATAAAATCTGATTCTTAAAAGTGTTGTCAGCATTTTAACTGTTACATAGAGATAGCTTGCCAGTGCTATGCCAAACATTACGTAGATAAGAGTTTCGTTTCGTTGCTCAAATGAGGAAAAATATCCAACGATGCACAGGCTCATTGGGGCTGTAAAGATCGCAGTAGTGAGCCTAAGGGGTTCAAGAATGAATATGGGTCTCGTCATCTTATATATGATAAGCACTAATGCTATAAAATACAGAACGAATCCGACGTAAAAAGCGGCTTGTCCGATAGGGCGAGCGTCCATTGCCGGAGCGGTAACACTGACAGTGACGATCCCAACAAAGGCAACGAACCAGCTTGGATGCACAGTGCCAATTTTAAAGCCCAGAATAAATCGCTTAAAAAACAAAAGCATAATGCACAACTGCGTCATTACGGTTGCATACCACAGATACAGTGCTACATGCCCGGCAAATGGTCTTATATAGGTACAAAGCAGCATGAGTGCCATAGTCGAAGTTGGCAGGACGCTGAGCGGTACAGGGGTTTTGAGTTCTTCGCGTGCGTGGGGGAAATCTAAAATGATTTTTAGCGCGAATATGATCAATACAATCGCGGACAAAGCGCCGCATATGTAACGCACTTGTGCTCCAAATGGGAGCAACAAAAGATTACCAAGTACGGCAAGCGCTAATGACAGCCCGCCAATAGCCATGGGTACGCTTCTTATGAATTTCATCATAATACTTTGACCTCATCGTATGTATGCTTCAGGTCAAACTCTCTTGCAATAATTTCAGCTGTTTTTTGAGCCATCTCTCCTGTAAAGGCGATACACTGCTGCCTGTGTTCGCCGTTTTGCATATCCAGCCCCTCGACATGGATGTGGCAGCAAAGCGTACCTTTATGATTTTTCCTGAAGCTTTCCTGCAATTCGTTTGCAAGCTCTAGGCATTTTTTGCTTTTGGGATCATCTGGGGATGTGGGTTTGCTCCGTCCGAAGAAATACCCAAGACATACAACCGCGCCGGAAATAGCGCCGCACAAGCATTTTGAACGTCCTACTCCGATGGGGAAGCCTGATCCTGCTGCCACAAGCTCAATCGGCATATCAGGATCGATATTCTTCCTGATCGAAGAGATAATAGCCTCAGAGCAATAGAAGCCGGCAAGCCTGAAGATTTCTTCAGCTTCCGCTCTCACTCTCTTTATGTTGATTTCTTTTAGCACGGTAAATCCTCCTGTATGTTGTTATATGTTAATGATATTTGCAGCGGCAGCCATTTTCTCCGTTATGCTGTACATATCGACGACTGTTCCAATCGCTAGTTTGTCTTGAATTTCATAGTAGTTTATACAAGTGCCGCAGGTTAGGATTTCAGTGCCTTTTTGCTCAAGGACTTTAAGATCGTCAATTGTGTTTGCACCACTGGAAGTCAAATACGCACCAGAATTGAGGAAGATTACATATTTAGGAGATGTAGAAAGCTCCGTTAGAGAGTAGATGAAGGCCTTGATAAGTATTTTCCCAAGTTCTTCCGCTCCGGCACCCATCGTGTTTCGACCAATGACGACAACCATTTCCCCGGAAGTTTCTGTTTTTGACGATGCGGTTGATTCGCTCTTGGTGAGCGGGGATTTGCCGTTTCTATTAATGGTGACCTCGTATAATTTCTTGGAGATTTCTACATAAGAGAAGCCGTAATTGTAGTTATTTGCCAAATTGTTGAGGTTTTGCACGGCGGCAAAATTGTCTACCTTTGCCAGAACAGTTTCTCCATCCTGTTCGGCTAATGCCTTTTTAACTTCAATGACTGGGATGGGGCAAGGTTTGCCTAATGCGTTGATCTTTATCATGTCATTCACACCTCGTATTTTTTATGGTTTTGTAAGTATACTTCCCATTTTCGCGCTCCCTCATAAACATGCCCATTTCATCGGTAGGTATATCTGTTAGCGCCGCCAGTGCCGCGTCGATTTCATCTGGCGATATCCGCAGGCAAATCCCGCAGCCCGCACCGATTTGTGATGGCAAAGGCAACACGCTCACATGTAGTTTGTGCTCTAACAGGCATTGCTCTGCTTTGATTGCGAAATTAGTGTTTTTGAATGTAATTATGTATTCCATTTCCACCTATGCCAATGATTGGACGATATTCCTGATTGCACAAACGCCCTTTTGGATTTCCTCTTTAGTATTAAAACAGGAGAACGAAAATCGCACCATTCCTAAGTCAGCTGTGTCAAGTCTCTTGTGTAGCAAAGGTGCGCAGTGGCTGCCAGCGCGAGTTGCGATGCCATAATCTGTCCAAAGCAGTTCAGCGAGCTCCGATGAAGTCATCCCGGATATATTGAGTGAAATAACAGGAAGTCTGCTATTTGTTGAAAAATCACCATATATTTTCAATCGTTCAAGATCGCGTATGCCATCGTAGAACATGCTCAAAAGCTGCATTTCCTTCTCGTGGAGCTTTTCTACGCCTATTTCATTTATGAAGTGAACGCCTTTTTGTAATCCATAAATACTATGACCATTCATAGTTCCAACCTCAAAAATATCCGGCATATCCTTTGACTGAAAGGTTTTAAAACTGTTTACCCCTGCGCCGCCGGCCTTAACGATGTCAAAATCCAGTTTTTCATTAACAATTACGCCACCTGTTCCTTGTGGACCGAACAAGCCTTTGTGCCCTGTAAAGCAGAATACATCGGCCATATCAATGTTGATGGGAACTGTCCCAAAAGTTTGGGAAACATCCAAAATCATGGTAATGCGGTTAGCTTTGCAAATATTGTAAAGTCTTTGGATTTCTGTGATATTTCCTGTTACGTTTGAGCCGTGCGTGCAAACTAAAAACCTTGTGGTTGGTTTTAAAAGCTTTTCAAAAGTATCAACGAGCAGTTTACCATTTTCATCGCAGTCAATGAGGCTGATGTCGCATCCTGTAAGGTACAGGGGGCGTAATACAGAGTTGTGTTCTGCAACTGTTGTAATAACAGAATCGTTTTCCTTGATAAGTCCGCCTATAACTAGGTTCAAGCTTTCAGTTGCCGAAGATGTGAAAGCTACATGCAAAGGGTCATCAAGACCAATAAGCTTGGCGACTTCGACGCGAGTTTTGAAGATTTCGCGATTGGCAAGCACTGCAGGTTCATGAAATGAACGCCCGGAATTTCCGAAGTGCCTGATCGCATAGGAAACGGCCTCCGCAACTTCTGGTGGCTTTGTCATCGTTGTCGCGCCGTTATCGAAGTAAATCATATGTAATTTCTCCTAAATTTGACAAATCGCATTATTGCCACTGACGGCAGTTGGGTGATAACACATGGTTTTAATTGTACTGGGTAAAGACAGATTTTTGAAATATAAGTTTTAAATAATCATCGTATTACTTATTAGCAAACGAAATACGCCGAGATTGAAAAACACAGTTGGGTGAGCAACAGCTTTTGGGCGCACAAACTCGCTTCGGAAATTGAAAAGCACAGTCTCTTCGCCGCGCTGTAAGTTAGATATGAACAACAGATATGCTAGATACGCTGTATTTTTGCAATTTCGAGGCTTATTAGTATGGACTATGACTTTGCTCTATGATATAGTCAATCAAGCTCATCGTTTTAGTTCATGAGAACTGCAGGCACAAACCATCAGAACCAAAGAATTAACAAGAGGGAGGGAGTAATAACATGAATGCTTGTCCAAAATGTGGCAAGAAACCCATCACCGATGCCGGAAGCTGTCCCGATTGCGAAAAACGGAACAACGACTCACCTGGATTTCTTAATCTGCCCAGAGAATTTTGGATAACTCTGATCGGCACGATATGCGTTTTGATCGTAACGCTAGTAGACTGGATAAGGATAGGCGGTGCAAATTTCACTCTATTTGGTCTATGGTGGCAGTCAGCGGATTTGGAGTGGCTTCAGAATTGGTTTTGGGAGATCGCCCCAATAAGAGCTTATATTTCGGTATTAGCGATACTACTAGTATTCTCTTATGTTTTGCTGATTGCGTCTTTGATCAAGTACAAGTCGAAATATCAAAGGATATTATGTTTTAGCGGGTTTGGTTTGGCGGTCTTTGTTGCGGCTGCTTTTAACATTGTTATAGTCCTCGACTATGTTAAGCTCGCCGGGATTGAACTGACAATGTTTGCATTACTGACATTTGTTATCGGTGTTTTTTCGGTTTCCTTAATAAAAAAAATACCGACTACTTTTGGCGAGTGGGTGAGAATAATAACCCGCCTTTTCATATACGTTAGTTTCGCGGCGCTGCTTGCATTGCTGATACTTACAGTTATTGATGTTGTCAGACGAATGATATTTGGAATTGCTTTGACAGGCGTCGCCGAATTCAGTCAAATATTCCTAATAGTAAGCCTATGTGCCATGGCGCAAGCTCTTATAGAAGGCAAGTTCATCGTTGTAACAACATTGGTGGAGAGATTCCACAAATGGCTAAATCTTGGAGTAGAGGTTTTCATGGGGATTTGTTCTCTGGCATTCTTTGCATTGGTGGGGTGGCAGCTTATCTCGCAAGTTGAATCATCCATACTTTTCAGAGAAGCTTACTTTATGATTCAGGTGCCAAGATGGCCAATGTATGGCATACTTGGGTCATCCCTTCTTGCCTGCGGTTTGGCTACAATAGCTTATGTTTACGAGCGATTTAAAAACTACAAGGCTCCAAATGAAAAAAATGTTCTGGATGATCCGGAAATTGCATTTGTGACAAAAGGCGAAGGAGGCGTGGAGTAATGGCACCTGAGTTAGTAGGCGTTATTGGCGTAATTTTATTGATCGTATTGATAGCTTTGCGTATGTGGATCGGTGTGGCAATGGGTCTTGTCGGATTTTTGGGACTTATGATACTCGGTGTGCCTTTTGAGCGTGCGCTTGCTCAAGCAGGCGAAGTGCCATTTCAGCAAATCAATAATTACACTCTGACAGTTATTCCGATGTTTGCTATGATGGGCATGATAATCGCGGAGTCTAGGATAGGCAAAGACCTCTTCCAGTCCTGTAATACATGGATAGGCTCAAAACGCGGCGGACTTGCCCATGCTACAATGATGGCGTCGGCGGGTATAGGCGCAATCAGCGGCTCGCATATGGTAAGTACGGTAATATTGTCAAAAATAGCGTTACCCGAAATGAAGCGGTTTAAATATAATGATGCATTCGCTGCGGCTTGTGTTGTAGCCGGAGCGCCGCTTTCGATTATTTTGCCGCCATCTTTACCCTTGATTATCTATGGAATAATCACTGAACAACCTATAGGTGATCTCTTTATTGCAGGGGTAATTCCCGGTATTATTTTCTTTTTTGCTTTAAATATTGTTATTTTTGTGGTAATGAAAAGGCATCCTGAATACGGTCCCAGAGGCGCAGTTACCACTTTTAGAGAGAAACTTAAATCACTTCTGAGTGTTTTGCCGATCGTCATACTTTTTGTTTTAGTGTTTGGTGGAATCTACACAGGCATGTTTACAACCACAGAATCCGGCGCAATAGGCACAGCAGGGGCAATCATAATCTCGCTCTGCTACAAAACATTAAACGGCAAGAAATTCATTATTGCCTTAAAAGAAACCGGAACGACTGTTGGAATGTTGTTTGGGCTACTTTTCGGAACTTATATATTTATCAGGTTTATAACTCTATCGCAGCTTCCTTTCTTTGTTTCGGGGTTTATGATCGGACTCGACGCGCCAATGCCGGTTCTCATGCTTGTGCTGGCTTTAGTATATATTCTTATGGCAATGTTTATTCCGGAAATCCCCTTGATAATCCTTACAGTGCCTATAATTTTCCCCGCGCTTATGGCTGTCGGATTTGACCCGATTTGGTATGGTATATTTATGGTCTGTATTATGTCGCTAGGATCATTTACTCCTCCTGTCGGCATGTTGGTGTTCATTTTATCCGGTTTGTCCGGAGTGCCGGTTCCCCGATTATTCAAAGCTTGTGCTCCATTCATTTCCGTAGATTTGTTTATGATCCTTATTATCAGCATTTTTCCTTGGTTAGTCACTTGGCTTCCGTCGCGAATGGGTTGACAATGTTACTGCTCTGAGCGCAAGCGCACACAAAGCTGTGTGAATAATAACGGTTGACAATTATGTTGGAAAACAATATATGGAGCAGTCTTGCCAGCAGTTTTTTATTGAGGTATAATCAAGCGCAGTGAGAGTTGCAAGCGAGTGTAGATTTCTACAAAGCAACACTGCCTTAGGCAGAGGAGGGTATTTATGAATGGTACATATTTAAGACTTACAGATTGTTATGAGATGATTCGAGCGAAAACCGACTTTGAGCCAAAAGTTGCACTGGTTCTTGGCTCCGGGCTTGGCGGTTACGCCGATGAGGTCGATATTAAGGATGTTATCAATTATGAGGATATAAAAGGCTTTCCGGTCAGCACGGTTCCGGGTCATCAGGGTCGTTTCATTTTTGGTTATGTTAGCAAAGTTCCTGTTGTGATTATGCAGGGACGCATTCATTATTACGAGGGATATGATATTGATGAGGTTGTGCTTCCTATTCGCATGATGGGACTGTTGGGTGCGGAGATGTTGCTATTGACAAATGCTGTTGGGTCAATAAACAGTGATTATGTTCCGGGCGACTTCATGTTGATACGCGATCACATCATGTATGGGGTTCCATCCCCGCTAATAGGGGAGAATATCGAGCAGCTTGGAACGAGATTTCCGGATATGAGTGAAGTTTATAAAAAGACACTGTGCGAAAAGATCGCTTCTGCGGCTGTCGGCCTTGGAATCAAACTTCATGAAGGCGTATATCTTCAGACGTCCGGGCCAAATTTCGAAACGCCTGCCGAGATAAGGGCTTATGGCTCACTTGGTGCAGATGTAGTGGGAATGAGCACTGCCTGCGAGGCGGTTGCGGCTAATCATATGGGTATGAGGGTTTGCGGGATTTCCTGCTGTTCTAATCTTGCTGCCGGTATTTCAAAAACTCCGCTTACCCATGAGGAAGTTCAGGAGATGGCTGATAAGTCTGCGCCACAGTTTAAAGCGCTGGTGACCGAGTCAATTATCAGGATAGGGGAGTAATGGATCAGAAACTTGAACGTATATTGCAGAGAGTACAGAAGCCCGCAAGATATACAGGCGGGGAATTTAACCAAATAATCAAGGACAAAAAAGATGTAAGTATCCGAGTTGCATTCTGCTTCCCGGATACTTATGAAATTGGAATGTCAAATCTCGGTCTGCGATTGATGTATGGAGTATTAAACAAAATCGAAGGGGTTTGGTGCGAGCGTGTTTTTGCCCCTTGGGTGGATATGGAGGAACAGATGCGCGACTCCGGTCTCGGTCTTTATGGATTAGAGAGCGGTGATCCGATCAGTGAATTTGACATTATTGCATTTTCGCTTGGGTATGAGCTTTCGTATACCAATGTGTTAAACATGTTGGATATGGCTGGTGTTGCCTTGCGCTCTGCTGATAGAGGAGAGGATGGTCCGCTCGTTATTGCCGGAGGCACTTGTTGCTTTAATCCTGAGCCTTTATCAGCATTTATAGATTTGTTTGTTGTCGGTGAGGGTGAAGAGGTTATAGCCGAGATAATTGAGCTGATGAGAAAACCGGGACTTGGGAAGCGCGATTTATTAATAGCCGCATTAGGGATTGCGGGTGTTTATGTTCCGTCACTTTACGATGTAGATTATAACGAAGATGGTACTGTTTGCGAAATAACACCGCGATGCGGTGCTGCATATCCTGTCATGAAACGAGTGGTTTCAGACCTAGATAATTCTTTTTACCCTATTGACACTATCGTTCCATCTACTGGACTTGTACATGACAGAGTTGTGCTGGAGCTTTTTAGAGGATGTACCCGCGGGTGCAGGTTTTGTCAGGCGGGGCATGTGGGTAGACCGGTGCGTTCAAGGTCCAAAGAGACTTTGGTTAAGCAAGGCATTGAATCCCTCTGTGCATCGGGTTATGATGAAATCGCGCTTCTTTCTTTAAGCACGAGTGATTATGCTGATATTTTTGGGCTCTGTGATGATCTTATGCAATGGTGTGAGCCGAGAAGGATAAATCTTTCACTGCCGTCACTTAGGGTGGATAATTTTTCCGTGGAGCTGATGGAGAGTGTGCAGAAGGTGCGCAAATCAGGATTAACATTCGCACCTGAGGCTGGAAGCCAGCGACTTCGCGATGTCATAAATAAAAATATCACGGAAGGCGATCTTCTTGAAACCTGCCGGGTTGCTTTTGAAGGCGGCTGGAATGGCGTCAAGCTATATTTCATGTTGGGGCTTCCGACGGAAACAGATGAGGATGTTATTGCAATTGCAGAGCTGGCGCGAGCAGTTTTATTTATATGGAAGCAGCATGCAAAAAACAAAAACCGTGGCGTCAGAATCACTGTGAGCACATCTTGTTTTGTTCCTAAACCTCATACGCCTTTTCAGTGGGAGGCTCAGATAACAATGGAAGAGTACCTGCGGCGCGTTGAGCTGCTGAGGGAGGCTATGCGCTCGAAAGCGATCAATTATAAATGGCATTCACCGGAGCAGGGTTTGATTGAGGCTGTTCTTGCACGAGGTGACAGGCGCCTCGGCTCGGTTCTTGAGATGGTCTGGAAGGATGGTGCGCGTTTTGATTCATGGAGTGAGTGTTTTTCACTCCAGAGGTGGCTTGCTGCTTTTGAACAATGCGGTTTGGACCCTGAGTTTTATGCTCTTCGTGTGCGTGAGAGTGAAGAAGTGCTTCCGTGGAGTCTTGTGTCTTCGGGGATTAGTGAAAGTCATCTGAAAAGAGAGGCGGCGGCGGCATATGCGGGAAAGAAAACACCTAGTTGCAATGAGTCGTGTTCGGGTTGTGGTGTGAGCGAATGCATTTTGAGTAATGGAAAGAGGATGAATGCCAGTGGAGAAGGTTAGGCTTAGATATTCAAAAACCGGCAGGGCGAGGTTCATTTCACATCTTGATTTGGCTGCGACAATACAACGTGCTGTATTGCGTGCCGGTATAGCTTTAAAATACTCAGAGGGATTTAACCCGCATCCTTATATTTCTGTTGCGTTGCCGTTATCTGTTGGGGTAGGCAGTGATTGCGAATTAATGGATATTGGATTTGCGGAGGAGGTTAGTCTCGAAATGCTCCCGGAGAGTTTAACGAGGACTTTGCCGGAAGGGATTGTTATTTTGGATGCCTATGCTCCTGCGCGAAAGTTTGCTGACCTAGCATGGGTTGAGATTTCAGGCTCATTTGTATATGATGGTGACGTGAAGTCAGAGATAGTGGAAAAGCTAGTAAAGAGATTTTCTGAAGAGAGCATTATAATTTCAAAGAAGACTAAGAGAGGGTTTTCTGATATTGACATTGCCCCATTTATTAAAGAATTGCGCTTTTCTTGTGATGGCATCGTCAGAATGATGGCAAAGATATCGGCTCAAAATCCGTCGATCAATCCTCAGAATATTTTAGATGCTCTGACAGGAGATTATAGTGAGCTTGTTCCTGACTTTGCTGTTTTTAGTCGGGTTGAAGTGTTTGATTCGGAGATGAAGGTTTTTAGGTAGTGCGAAGGAGGGTCGATTGATGGCAAAAAAATATGCGGTAAATAGAGTAGGCATTTTAACATCAGGCGGAGATGCGCCGGGAATGAATGCTGCTATTCGTGGGGCGACAAGGGCGTTGCAGTGCCTTGGAATTGATTGCATCGGTGTGCGTCACGGTTATGCGGGGCTTATTCGCGGAGATTTTATTCCATTGGATGAGAAAGTCGTCAAGGGCATAACCGGCAGGGGAGGAACAATGCTCTATACTGCAAGGTCAAAAGAGTTTATGACCGAGGAAGGTATGAAGCGAGCTGCGGATACATGCAGATACATGGGAATAGAGGGTCTTATAGTAATAGGTGGTGATGGGTCATTCCGAGGCGCTCGTGAACTCGCTGAGCGTGGGGTTAAGGTTGTCGGCATTCCATGCACTATCGATAATGATATTGGTTGCTCATCGTACACCATAGGATTTGATACGGCATGTAATACTGCAGTCGAGGCTGTTGATAGGCTTAATGATACCATGCAGTCGCATGAAAGGTGCTCTGTTGTCGAAGTGATGGGGCATAGAGCGGGGCATTTGGCACTTAGCGTCGGAATCGCAACAGGGGCGACAATAATCATGGTGCCTGAGGTTGAGTATGAGCTTGATCGCGATGTTGTTGAGCGTATTCGTGCTGCAAGGCTTTCCGGGCGTAATAACTTTACGGTTATTGTCGCTGAAGGTACTCAACCTGCATATCGTGTTGCGGAAAAAATTCAGGAGGAAACCGGTATCGAAACACGGTTTACTGCGTTAGGGCATATCCAGCGGGGTGGTTCTCCGCTCATCAGAGATCGTGTTACGGGAACATATATGGGTTATAGGGCTGTGCTTCTTTTGGCGGAGGGCAAGAGCGGAAGGATTATAGCGACTTCCGGCGATAAATATGTTGATTATGATATAAATGAAGCGTTGGAGATGACGAAGGATTTTGATTTTGAGACTTATAGGTCTTTTCTCGCTCTGACTTTCCTAGATAAGAACTTTTTTACAGGGATAGGCAAAGAGGAATGAGACTTAGAGGTTACTGTTTGCGCAGGTATACGCGAGCTTAGGCTCAGAGCCTGTATTTTTGCAATTAGTGGTGCAAAAGCAAAGATGCATAAGATGAAAGGGCGTCCGAATGGACGCCCTCATGTGTGTTGGTGTTTTCATTTGGCTATGAGCCGTATTTTTCTCTGATGATTTCCAAGGCTCTGTTATATATTGCTGTGGCAACTTGGTCTCCTCGTGCGGCGTTTATGGAGTCAAGAGTTGCTTCATGCGTTACTATCAATGCTTCTCTCCATATTGCGATCTCGTCGTCTGTAAGATTTACGATTAGGTGATCATTCTCGATCGCATAGTTGATCTGCCAATCTATAAATGACTCTGTTTCTCTCCAGAAGAACTCATACCCGCGCTCGCCACCGAATATGTCAACCTGCTCATTGCGATGGATGTCGTGCCAGATTTGGCGTAGGTCCTCAGGCATCGATTCGTAGAAGTCTATTGCAATGACGTATATAAAAAACTCCTGATACATGCCATGTTCGCCGACTATGACATGCTGGTTGAGAAATTCATGGAGTCTGAACCAGTTTGCAAAAGCCCAGGTGTTGATGTATCCGTCAACGACACCTCTTTCGAGCGATTCGAACATTTGCCCCGGTGGGATATGTGAGCCTGCTGCTCCGACTCTGTCGAGTACACCTACCATTTCAGGTTTGAATGGCGCAATTGTTCTTCCTGCGAGATCCGAAGGGAGTCTGACTTCATTATCATCTATCAGGTGAATGTGGTAGCCCCATAATGGTGATGCTGCAAGAGCCATCATGTTAAACTGTGCCAACTCCTCTGCCATTTCCGGGAATTCGTCGTAGAGTTGCATCCATATTCTGGCTGCATCGACCGGGTCACGTAGACCCATGAATGGAAGTTGCAGAATTCGGCAGTTCAGAGGTAGTACATCTGGGAAATTGTTGGTCGGTAGGTATGCCCATTGTGCAACACCTTCAAGCATGCCGCGTGGAATTTCGGGGAATGTGAGCAATGAGCCTGCATAGTAATGAGTGACTTCGATTCTGCCTTCGCTTCTTCTTGCGATTTCGTTGAGAGCAGCCGTCCAGCTCTGTGTTACAGGTTCGCCTGCGGCATAGGCAGCTCTGACTTGGAACACTTGTCCAACGTCCCGTTGAGGTTCAGCGCCATCGGTCGGTGGTGTTGTAGTTGCCGGTTGGTCTTGGGCGCACGATGCCAGTGCCAGACTGATCAAAACGATTACGAGGGTGATGCTTATGATTCTGGATAACCTTTTCTTCACTAAAACTTCCTCCTAAAAGATTTTTTACTATCCGTGACTTGCTGATTCGACGTAGAAAAACCGTGTTTTTACACGCCGTTGCCGAATATGTTTCAGTATATATAGATTTAAGCTATTGTCAAGCCCTTCGCCGCGCTGCAAGTCAGGGCTAAACGGCAACACGAGGTTTGACTAAAATATGAGTTTTAAAAATGGCACTTTACTTTAACGCTTTAGTATTGTAGAATGTAGGTTGTATTGTAGTTATTAACGGAGGTAGATTTTTTTATGACAAGAGGTATTAAAGGCGCAAAAAGAGCACCGCATGTTGAGATGTACGAGGCTATACTCAAGTTGAAGACGGTTGATGAATGCATGAAGTTTTTCGACGATTTGTGTTCCGTCACCGAGCTGCGTGCTATTGAACAGCGGTTTCAGGTTGCACGATTACTTAGCGAAGGGCATGTTTATAATACTATTCTGGAACAAACAGGCGCTTCGAGTGCAACCATAAGCAGGGTCAACAGAAGTCTTCATTATGGACAGGACGGATACGCGACCGTTTTTAAGAGATTGGGTCCGCAAAAAGAAAATAATGCAGAGGCAAAGAAATAGTGGAGGATAGACATACAGGTACGGATGAGATAATTAAGGCGATTTCCGGTGATGGATTTGTTTCAATATCAGTAATAAGTTCTAAAATATTAACAGAGCAGGCGCGGGTGTATCATGGCACAACGCCTGTTGTAACTGCGGCATTGGGGAGGACGTTGGCGGCGGCTTCCATTCTGGGAAGCACACTAAAAAAATCCGGGGCTTCACTTACTGTTAGGATAAGCGGTGGTGGTCCTGCGGGAAGCATTATCGTGGTTTCTGATGATAGAGGGAATGTTCGAGGATATGTCCAAAATCCGCTTGTGGATGTGCCTAAGAAGGCAAATGGGAAGCTGGATGTTGGTGCTGCGGTCGGATCTGAGGGAATGCTTTCAATCATAAAGGATTTTGGAGAGAAGGAACCATATACCGGTGCAACGGAGTTAGTTAGCGGGGAAGTCGCAGAGGATTTCGCCGCATATTTTGCGGCAAGTGAGCAGGTTCCGACGGCATGTGCATTTGGCGTATTGGTAGATAGGGATAGGTCAGTGCTGGCTGCAGGTGGTTATATTGTTCAGCTGTTGCCGGGCGCTGCGGATGATGTGATTGATAAAGTTGAAGCAAATGTTGCGAATACAGGTGCTGTGACGGATGTTTTGAATTCTGGGGGCATTGACGCTCTTCTTGAATCGGTTATGCTTGGGTTTTCACCTAAGATTCTTGAGCGTCATAATGTCGAGTACAATTGCACTTGCAGTCGGGAGCGTTTTTTGGCGGCGGTGCTTTCTTTGGATAAAGCAGAAATTGATGATATGGTCATGAAGGCTGAGCCTATCGAGGTTTGTTGTCAGTTTTGTGATGCGAAATATGTTTTTGATCCATCCGAATTGGAAGTGTAAAGCCGTGCTTTAGGTATGGCGGGCATGGGCTAAATTGCAACGAATTTTATAGATTTTTATTTTTCTTAATTTTCTTGTTGACAAGGGATTTTTCATCTAGTATAATAGCTGAGCGCAACGGTAATGGGAGCATAGCTCAGCTGGGAGAGCACATGCCTTACAAGCATGGGGTCACTGGTTCAAGCCCAGTTGTTCCCACCATCTGGCCCAGTAGTTCAGTTGGTTAGAACGCCAGCCTGTCACGCTGGAGGCCGACGGTTCGAGTCCGTTCTGGGTCGCCACTTCGGGTACTTACTGTGCCCGACACAAGCCTCTGTAGCTCAGTCGGTAGAGCAGTGGACTGAAAATCCACGTGTCGTTGGTTCGATTCCGACCGGAGGCACCACGTGCGCAATATAGTGGTATTGCGCGAAATGCGGGCGTAGCTCATCTGGTAGAGCGCCACCTTGCCAAGGTGGAGGTAGAGGGTTCGAGCCCCTTCGCCCGCTCCAATGGCGACATAGCCAAGCGGTAAGGCACTGGTTTGCAAAACCATGATCCCCCGGTTCAAATCCGGGTGTCGCCTCCACAAAAAAATTACCCTGGAGATTTAATTCTCCGGGGTTTCTTAACGGTTCTTATTATGTCTTGAAAATAATGCTTGACATTTTTTTTGAGCGTGGTATAATTAATCGTTGTGTGTCATTATGGGAGTGTTGTCGGCACTCCGACCGAAAGTAGTCTATCATTCTGGTTTGGAAATGTCAAGATGGACGAGAGTGATTTTAACAACACCTCCGCGTGTGTCGCAAGCGAACAGTTAACGAAGCTTTTTAAGCACGTTGCTGTTTTCCAATATATTGTCAGGAGTGAAGCAGATGCCAAAAGACGTGGTATATGGAAAGACCTTACGAAAGTCTTATGCCAAAACCGAAGAAGTTCAAGAGATGCCAAACCTTCTGGAGGTCCAGAAGCATTCCTACAAATGGTTCTTAGAAACCGGGCTTAGAGAAGTTTTTCATGATGTGGCCGCGATAACCGACCACTCGGGAAGCCTCGAACTTTCGTTCATAGACTATAATATGAACGAAAATCCTAAGTACACAGTCGAAGAATGTAAATCCAGGGATGCCACTTACGCTGCGCCTATCAAGGTTAGTGTGAGGCTTCGTAACAAGGAAACCGAGGAGATAAAGGAACAGGAAATCTTCATGGGGGATTTCCCGATAATGACAAATGCCGGTACTTTCATTATAAATGGTGCCGAGCGTGTTGTTGTTTCCCAGATTATCCGCTCTCCAAGTGTTTACTATGAAAAGAAGACAGATATCAAAACTGCTATAACTATTTATGCAGCGACTTTGATCCCATATCGCGGCGCTTGGTTGGAATATGAGACTGATGCTTCGGATGGCTTTTTTGTAAGGGTAGACAAAAACAGAAAGCTGCCGGTGACATGGCTACTGCGTGCAGTTGGAAGACCGAACGAGAACTCATATTCGAGACTTTCGGCAGCAGGTGCGGAAAATGGTGCCGAGACAAGTGAGCAACTCAAAGAAGTTTTTGGCGATGATGAGCGTATACTCGCCACTCTCGAAAAGGATACTTGCCGTTCGAGTGATGATGCGTTAATCGAGCTTTATAAAAGACTGCGACCCGGAGATCCTCCGACAATCGACAGTGCTTTGACTTTGCTCAACAATCTGTTTTTCGATGCTCGCAGATATGATATCTCAACAGTCGGCAGGTATAAGTTCAACAAGAAATTGGCGATTTGGTCAAGGCTTGTAGGGCAGGAGCTTGCGCGACCTGTTGCAGATCCCATGACCGGTGAAATAATCGCCGAGGCAGGGGAGAGACTCAGCAGAGCACGAGCTGAGGAAATTGACGCGAGAGGCGTTAATGATGCCTTTGTCAGCATAGACGGACGCGATGTAAAAGTTTTTGCCAACGGAATGGTGCGTATGGATGGATTTGTGAATTTTGATCCGGAAGCCGAGTTGGGAATAAAAGAGCGGGTCCGGTTCATTATTCTTCGTGACCTTCTTGAGTTACATAAAGACGATGAAGAGGGTCTCAAAGAAGCTATTCGTGATAATATTGATGCACTCATTCCTAAGCATCTGATACCTGATGATATTTTTGCATCGGTAAATTATATAGGCTGTATCGCGCACAATATTGGCGAGCCGGATGATATAGATCATCTTGGCAACCGTCGTATGAGAAGTGTTGGAGAACTGCTTCAAAATCAATTCCGCGTTGGTTTTTCCAGAATGGAACGTGTTATACGCGAGCGCATGACACTGCAGGATCTTGACATTATTACTCCGCAGTCACTGATAAATATCAGACCTGTTACTGCGGCTATCAAAGAATTTTTCGGGTCATCCCCATTATCACAGTTTATGGATCAGACTAACCCATTGGCTGAACTTACACATAAGCGCAGATTATCGGCGCTCGGACCCGGCGGTCTCTCACGTGAGCGTGCGAGTTTCGATGTTCGAGATGTTCATTACAGTCACTATGGACGTATGTGCCCGATCGAAACACCGGAAGGTCCGAATATCGGACTTATATCCTACCTTGCATCTTATGCAAGAGTGAATGAGTATGGATTTATGATCGCGCCTTTCCGCAAAGTCAATAAGGAAACATACAAGGTTGATGAAGATGTAGAATATTTGACTGCAGACATGGAAGATCAATACTATATTGCGCAAGCCACTGAGCCTTTGGATGAAAATGGTTGCCTTCTTAATGAACGTATAACATGTCGTCACCGTGATGAGATTCTTGAAGTCAACCGCGACAGGATAGACTTTATAGACACATCACCCGCGATGATGGTTTCTATCGCAACGGCTATGATTCCATTTCTCGAAAACGACGACGCAAACAGAGCGCTTATGGGGGCAAACATGCAGAGGCAGGCTGTGCCGTTGCTGATGTCAGAGGCACCTATTGTTGCGACCGGAATTGAGCATAAATGCGCTGTTGATTCTACTGTTGTTGTTTCGGCAGAGGATGATGGCGAAGTTGCATATGTTTCTTCGACGAGAGTTTCGGTTAAATATGACGACCTTGGGCAAAAAGACCATTTTCTGACGAAATTTGCTCGCAGTAATCAGGGAACTTGTACTAACCAACGTCCGATTGTTTCTGTTGGAGACAGGGTTAACAAAGGTGATATTATAGCTGACGGACCATCTACCTTTGAAGGGGAGATATCTCTCGGAAAGAACATATTAGTCGGATTTATGACTTGGGAAGGATATAACTACGAGGATGCTATTTTAATTAATGAGCGTCTCGCAATGGATGATGTTTTTACTTCCATACATATTGAAGAGCATGAAATTGACGCTCGTGACACAAAGCTTGGACCGGAGGAAATAACACGCGATATCCCCGGCGTCGGTGAAGATGCGCTGCGTTATCTTGATGAGCGCGGCATTATAAGTGTTGGTGCCGAGGTTCAGGCGGGCGATATTCTTGTCGGTAAAGTTACCCCAAAAGGTGAGACTGACCTTACAGCCGAGGAAAGACTGCTTCGTGCAATCTTCGGAGAGAAGGCTCGCGAGGTAAGAGATACTTCTCTTAAAGTGCCTCATGGTGAAAGTGGTATCGTCGTTGATGTTAAGGTTTTCACACGAGAGAATGGCGATGAACTCAGTCCGGGTGTTAATATGGTTGTTCGCTGTTATGTGGCGCATAAGAGAAAAATCAGTGTTGGTGACAAAATGGCCGGACGTCATGGGAATAAGGGTGTTGTTTCAAGGATACTTCCGCAGGAAGATATGCCATACATGCCTGACGGAACTCCGCTTGATATAGTTCTTAACCCGCTTGGTGTTCCATCGCGTATGAACATCGGTCAAGTTCTTGAAGTCCACTTGGGATATGCTGCAAAAACGCTGGGTTGGAAGGTAGCAACACCGATATTCAACGGTGCAAATGAGCAGGATATCTGGGATACGCTGAAATTAGCAGGTTTGAGGGAAGATGGGAAATCTGTTCTGAAAGACGGACGCACAGGTGAGGATTTTGATAATCCTGTTACGGTCGGATATGTTTACTTCCTTAAACTTCATCACTTGGTTGATGATAAGATCCATGCACGTTCAACAGGTCCTTACAGTCTTGTTACACAACAACCGCTTGGCGGCAAGGCGCAGTTCGGCGGTCAGCGTTTCGGCGAGATGGAGGTTTGGGCTCTTGAAGCTTACGGTGCGGCATATACTTTGCAGGAGATACTCACAGTTAAGTCCGACGATGTTACCGGAAGGGTGCGAACTTACGAGGCTATTGTAAAGGGGCATAATATCCCGAAACCTGGGGTGCCGGAGTCATTTAAGGTTTTAGTTAAAGAATTGCAGTCACTTTGTCTTGATGTTCGTGTCTTGGATGAAAACGGTCAGAAGGTTGAGCTGAGAGGCGATGATGGTGATGACGCTATTGACATGCGTGACCGAAGCGATTATAAGAGCGATGACGATGAGTTTGCTGCCAGCGGATATCATATAGAGGATGCCGAACAGGAAAACAGTTATGAACCTGATGATGAGCAAGTTGCTCAGGATGAGGACGAGGAAATGGAATTACTAGAGGATTTGCCCGAGGCGTATGAAGAGGTTTTTGAATTTGTTGACTCAGATGAAAATGAAAACAAGGAGGTAAGTGAATAATGGGATTCTTACCTTTTGAGGCGATGCAAATAGGGTTGGCCTCACCTGACATGATACGCACCTGGTCAAATGGGGAAGTCAGAAAACCCGAAACGATAAACTACAGAACGCTTAAACCGGAACGCGATGGGTTGTTTTGTGAAAAAATATTTGGTCCTACAAAGGACTGGGAATGCCATTGCGGCAAGTTTAAGAAAATCCGCTATAAGGGCAAGGTTTGTGACCGTTGCGGCGTAGAGGTCACAAAGTCCAACGTTCGTCGTGAGAGAATGGGACATATTGAGCTTGCGGCTCCAGTCTCACATATCTGGTACTTTAAAGGGATACCTTCGCGTATGGGTTTATTATTAGACTTGACGCCTAGGATTCTCGAAAAGGTATTGTATTTCGCAACCTATATTGTCATTGATCCGGGCGATACTCCTTTGCGGAGGAATCAAATTCTTACCGAAAAAGAATATCGGGAAATGCGCGAAAAATATGAAGATGATTTCAGAGCCGGAATGGGTGCCGAGGCGATACGTGATTTGCTTGCCGATATAGACATTGAAAAGTTTTCTGAACAGCTCAAAGCAGAGTCACGCGAGGCGAGTGGGCAGAAAAAGGCTAAGCTTGTTAAGCGACTGGAGGTTGTTGAGGCTTTCCGTCAATCGGGTAACGACCCGACGTGGATGATCATCAATGTGCTTCCGGTTATTCCACCGGAAATCAGACCAATGGTTCAACTTGACGGTGGACGTTTTGCAACCTCTGACCTGAACGATCTTTACCGCCGTGTTATAAACAGGAATAATCGACTGAAGAGACTGATGCAGCTTCATGCGCCTGATATTATAGTCAGAAATGAAAAAAGGATGCTTCAGGAAGCGGTTGATGCGCTGATTGATAACGGAAGGCGCGGTAGAGCTGTTACCGGCGCAAACTCAAGAGCTCTCAAGTCGCTGTCTGATATGCTCAAGGGTAAGCAAGGGAGATTCAGACAAAACCTTCTCGGTAAACGCGTTGACTATTCGGGACGTTCAGTTATCGTTGTCGGTCCGGAACTCAAGCTTTATCAATGCGGCGTGCCTAAGGAAATGGCTATTGAGCTTTTCAGACCTTTTGTTATGAAGAAGCTTGTTGAGGATGGTGTGTCCAATAATATTAAAAATGCAAAGAAAATGGTGGATAAGGGACTGCACGAGGTTTGGGACGCACTTGAAGTGGTGATTAAAGAACATCCTGTTCTTCTTAACCGCGCTCCAACGCTGCACAGACTTGGTATACAAGCGTTTGAGCCTATACTTGTCGAAGGTCGCGCACTTAAACTCCATCCGCTGGTTTGTACGGCATATAATGCAGACTTTGACGGAGATCAGATGGCTATCCACGTGCCTCTTTCGGCTGAGGCGCAGGCTGAGGCTAGAATTCTCATGCTCTCTGCAAACAACCTGCTTCACCCTAAGGATGGGCAGCCGGTTACGGTTCCGACCCATGATATGATTCTCGGGGCATACTATCTCACGTTTCAGCGTGATGATGAGCCGGGTGCAAATAAGCATTTTGTTTCGCCAAACGAGGCGCTCATGGCATATCAATGCGGCGATATAGGTATTCATGCACCTATCTATGTGCGTGTTACGAAACTGATAGGTGGGATTGAGCAAAGTCGGTCTATTCTGACGACAGTTGGTAGGATCATCTTTAACGAGCCTCTACCTCAGGATCTTGGCTTTGTTGATCGTACCGATCCCGAGCATATGTTCGAATATGAAGTCAATTTCAGAACGGGCAAGAAGGAACTTGAGAAAATTATTGAGCAGTGTATTGCAAGGCACGGTTTTACTCGCTCGGCATCTGTTCTTGACAAAATCAAGACACTGGGATTCAAGTATTCAACTCAGGGCGCGATAACTATCTCTATTGCGGATATGACTGTGCCTGATAAGAAATGGCCTCTTATAAGGGAAACTGAAAAGAAGGTTATAGAGATTGAAAAGCAGTATAAGCGCGGATTCATAACGGATGATGAGCGTTACCGTCTTGTTGTTAGAGAGTGGGAGAAGACAACTAAGGATGTTACAGATGCGCTGACAGATACATTGAACGAATATAATCCCGTCTACATGATGGCTCACTCAGGCGCCAGAGGTAGTATGAACCAGATTAGACAGCTTGCAGGTATGCGTGGCTTGATGGCTAACACTGCCGGACGTACCATCGAAATACCGATCAAGGCGAATTTCCGTGAGGGACTGACAGTTCTTGAATACTTCGTTTCATCAAGGGGCGCACGTAAAGGACTTGCGGATACCGCGCTTCGAACCGCCGACTCAGGGTATCTAACACGCCGCTTGGTAGATGTTTCGCAGGATGTTATAGTCAGGGAACATGACTGTGGTACGCATGAAGGTATTGTAGTTCACGAGATTGTTGAAAGTGGTAGTTTGATCGAGAGTTTTGCTCAGGTCATCCACGGTCGTTTTCCATCACAGGATGTTATAGATGAAAAGACAGGGGAGCTCCTGTTTGAGAGATCACATATGCTTAGTGCGGCTGATGCATTGATGCTCCAAGCTCGCGGTATTACTTCGTTGAAGATTCGCACAGCTATGGATTGTGAGTCACGTAGCGGTATATGCGCAAGGTGCTATGGTATAAACCTTGCAACCGGCGGTACGGTTTCCATCGGTGAAGCGGTTGGCGTTATTGCCGCTCAATCAATCGGTGAGCCGGGAACACAGCTTACAATGAGAACGTTCCACACCGGAGGTGTTGCAGGTGACGATATTACCCAAGGTCTGCCACGTGTTGAGGAACTTTTTGAGGCTCGTAAGCCTAAAAAAATGGCGATACTTTCGGAAATAAACGGTAAGGTCGAGGTTGAAGAGACTCGCAAAAATGCGATAGTTGCTATTACTATAACAAGTTCAGAAGATGGCGATACCAAGATTTACCAAACACCTTATTCTGCCGGTATTCGGGTAAAAACAGGTGATGAGGTCAAGGCGGGCGATAAATTGACGGAAGGCGCTTTGAATCCTCATGATGTTATGCGGATTCTTGGAAAGCCGGAGACTCAATCCTATCTTATTGCTGAAGTTCAAAAGGTGTATCGTCAGCAGGGTGTTGATATCAATGACAAGCATATTGAGGTAATAGTTCGTCAGATGATGCGTAAAGTCAAGGTCGAGGATGGCGGAGATACGGATCTTCTGAGTGGTACAACTGTTGACATGAACGATTTCAAGCAGGCTAATGCGGCTGTTCAGGCAAAAATTGATAATGGTGAAGCGGATTTGCAGCTTGCTGAATACACTCCGCTTCTCATGGGTATCACTAAGGCATCGCTTGCGACTGAGTCATTTTTGTCTGCGGCGTCCTTCCAGGAGACCACGAAGGTTCTGACGGAGGCTGCGATCAAGGGGAAGGTCGATAGGCTTGTGGGACTCAAGGAAAATGTCATCATAGGGAAGCTTGTCCCGGCAGGTAGCGGTCTTTCAATCTATAGAAAATTCGACAGTGATATTGATGAGCCTGAGAGTGCATATAATGATGTTGCGGGTGATAATGATGTGATTGTTGCCGAGGATGTTGACTTAACAATGTTGGTTGGTTCGGGGAATGCACTGTAGCTGTGAGTCTGGGATGAACAGTGCCCGTTATAAAAGTAAATGGCGCTTAAATGATAAATGAAATTTTCATTGACGTTACGTTGTGATTGTGTTAAGATTTTTTTCCGTGTTATGTTTCAAAATGTTTTTTTCGGACTTGGGATTCTTCCCATGTTCCGCGAAAATAAAAGTTTATTAAGAGAGGAGGAAAATAATGCCAACGTTTAACCAACTGGTCAGAAAAGGCAGGCAAACCCATGTGACCAAATCAAATTCACCGGCAATGCAAAAGGGGCTTAATACGCTCAAGAACAGAGAAACGAATCTTTCTTCGCCACAGAAGCGCGGTGTTTGCACTGCGGTAAGAACTTCGACTCCTAAAAAGCCGAACTCAGCGCTCAGAAAGATCGCTCGTGTCAGGCTTACAAACGGTTTTGAAGTCACAGCCTACATTCCCGGAGTTGGGCATAACCTGCAAGAGCACTCAGTCGTCATGATTCGTGGCGGGCGTGTCAAGGATCTTCCCGGTGTGCGTTACCACATCATTCGCGGTACACTTGATACTCAGGGTGTAGTTGATCGCGCACAATCCAGATCGAAGTATGGCGCGAAGAAGCCAAAGACCGGTAAGGCATAGCAGAAAAACCTTTATGCCCAGCATGAAGATTCTATATATGTAAAATGTGAAATGGAAAATTGTCCAAATGACAATCTAAGTTATACATTCTACGATCTACATTCTTCAAAGCGGGCGCGGATGCCGGGTTTGCAATGCATCACCCGGAGTACCTGTGAGATCATTAGACCTTTCTGACACAGGGTTTTTATCCACGAAAGGTCTGGAAAGTATGAAGGAGGGAAGTATAGTGCCCAGAAGAGGCAATGTACCAAAACGAGAAGTTTTGCCTGATCCCCAGTATAGTTCCGTTATGGTCACAAGACTTGTTAACAGTATTATGCTTGACGGCAAAAAAGGAGTGGCTCAAAAAGTCGTTTACGGCGCGTTTGACATAATCAGCGAGAAAACCAGTAAGGAACCGCTTGGTGTGTTCATGGCTGCTCTTGAGAATATCATGCCGACACTTGAAGTTAAAGCACGCCGCGTCGGCGGTGCGACATACCAAGTGCCGATTGAAGTTAGAGCCGACAGAAGACAGACATTAGGATTGCGCTGGCTGACGAGTTACGCAAGAGCACGTAATGAGAAAACAATGAGAGAACGTCTCGCTGGTGAGATCATGGATGCGGCAAACTCTGTAGGCGCAGCCGTGAAAAAGCGCGAAGATACTCATAAAATGGCTGATTCAAACAAGGCGTTTGCACACTACAGGTGGTAGACAAACGCATTGCAGAAAGCAGGGTGCTTAATGCAGAAATGGTCTTTCCGCAAGATGCACTGATTGAAATGAAAGGAGCTGAAATATATGCCGAGACAATACCCGCTTGAAAAGACGCGGAATATAGGCATTATGGCTCATATTGATGCGGGGAAGACCACCACAACCGAGCGGATTTTGTTCTATACAGGGAGGACATACAAGCTTGGGGAGGTACACGAGGGTGCGGCGACGATGGACTGGATGCCGGCTGAGCAGGAGCGTGGAATAACTATCACTTCCGCAGCTACGACCTGCATTTGGAATGACCACCGCATAAATGTCATAGACACTCCGGGGCATGTGGACTTTACAGTTGAGGTCGAGAGATCGCTTCGTGTACTTGACGGTTCTGTTGCTGTCATGTGTGCCAAAGGTGGTGTAGAGCCGCAGTCGGAAACCGTCTGGCGTCAGGCGGATCATTACCATGTTCCGCGTATGATTTATATCAATAAGATGGACATTGTAGGGGCGGATTTTCATAATGTCGTCGCTATGGTCCATGAAAGGCTTAGGGCAAATGCAGTGCCGATCCAATTACCCATTGGTTCTGAGGCTGATTTCAAAGGCATAATTGATCTTGTTGAGATGAAAGCTGACATCTATTATGACGACCTCGGAAAAGACATGAGAGTGGAAGATATTCCATCTGACATGCTCTCGGTCGCGGAAGAGTATCGCTTAAAACTCATCGAGGCTGTGTCTGATTTTGACGATGATATTATGGAAAAATACCTTGAGGGTGAGGAAGTTTCCACAGTGTCACTCAAGAGCGCCATCCGACAGGCAACTCTTGCTGTTAAAATCATACCGGTTGTTTGCGGTACATCGTATAAAAACAAAGGTATACAGAAACTGCTTGACGCGATCGTCGATTATCTGCCTTCACCGGTCGATATTCCCGACGTGGTGGGGATTAACCCCAATAATGGTGAGCAGGATAGCCGTCCGCCATCGGAAGACGCTCCGTTTTCCGCTCTGGCGTTCAAGATCATGACCGACCCCTATGTCGGAAGACTTTCGTTTTTCAGGGTGTATTCAGGTTCGGCGGCAACCGGAAGTATGATCTACAACTCGACCAAAGGTCATAAGGAGCGTCTGGGACGCATTCTTCAAATGCATGCCAACCACCGTGAGGACATTGATGCCGCATATACCGGAGATATTGCCGCTGCTGTTGGTTTGAAAAATACTACGACAGGCGATACGCTTTGCGAAGAAAAGAAGCCAATCATCTTGGAATCCATGGAGTTTCCGGAGCCTGTCATCAGGGTCGCAATCGAGCCTAAGACTAAAGCAGGTCAGGAGAAGATGGGGGTTGCTCTTGCAAAGCTTACAGAAGAGGATCCAACATTCAAAACCTATACTGACGAGGATACCGGGCAGACGATCATTGCCGGTATGGGAGAACTTCATCTGGAGATAATCGTTGACAGGTTGATGCGTGAGTTCAGGGTCGAGGCTAACATCGGGAATCCTCAGGTTTCTTACAAGGAAACCATAAGGGGTACATCAAATGTTGATGTAAGAAATGTTCGTCAAACAGGTGGTAAAGGTCAGTATGGTCATGTCAAGATCATCCTTGAGCCGAACGAATCCGGTCAAGGTTATGAGTTTATTGACAAAATCACCGGCGGTGTGATTCCTAAGGAGTATATTCCGGCGGTTGATCAAGGAATACAGGGTGCAATGCAGGCAGGTGTGCTTGCCGGGTATCAGGTAGTTGATGTTAAGGTGACGCTTTATGATGGTTCGTATCATGATGTTGACTCATCAGAGATGGCGTTTAAGATTGCGGGAAGTATGGCATTTAAAGAAGCTATGCTAAAGGCTGATCCTGTGCTTTTGGAGCCGATCATGAATGTGACGGTAACAGTTCCGGAAGAATATATGGGCGATGTCATGGGCGACCTGAATGCCAGACGCGGTCAAATTACCGGAACGGATTCAAAAAGCGGTGCTGCACAGATAAATGCATCAGTACCGCTGGCGAATATGTTTGGTTATGCGACATCACTGCGTTCATATACGCAAGGTCGCGGAAACTTTGCGATGGAGCCCAGCCATTATGTTCCGTTGCCTAAATCCATGCAGGATGAGATCACCGGCAAAAGGAAATGGTAGGAGGTAACTGGGTCATGGCATAGGGTGCAGAGAATCGTAGAGAAAAGCCCTTTAAGGACAAAAAACAAAATATATATTGCAAATATTATTGAAATACGGTAAAATACCGCAAGAAAAAAAGGATTTTATATTATTTAGAATCGTAAGGAGGATTTCTAAGAATGGCAAAGCAAAAGTTTGAAAGAAATAAGCCCCACGTAAACATAGGCACAATTGGGCACGTTGACCACGGCAAGACAACACTGACTGCCGCTATCACGAAATTCCTTAGCCTTCAAGGCAAAGCGAAGTTCGAGGCATATGACACGATCGATAAAGCTCCGGAAGAGCGCGAGCGTGGCATCACGATAAACACAGCGCACGTTGAATACGAGACAGATGCACGTCACTATGCACATGTTGACTGTCCGGGACATGCTGACTATATCAAAAACATGATTACTGGTGCAGCTCAGATGGACGGCTCAATCCTCGTTATATCTGCAGCAGATGGTCCAATGGCTCAGACACGTGAGCATATTCTTCTGGCACGCCAAGTTGGTGTTCCTGCAATCGTTGTGTTCTTGAATAAGGCTGATCAGGTAGACGACGAAGAGCTCATTGAGCTTGTTGAGATGGAAGTTCGCGAGCTTCTTTCTAAGTATGAGTTCCCGGGAGACGATATTCCGATTATCAAGGGTAGCGCACGTAATGCTCTCGAATCTGAGAACACTGATTTTACTGCTCCTGAATACACATGCATCAAAGAACTCATGGATGCTGTTGACTCCTACATCCCGACACCTGAGCGTAAGTCAGACCTTCCGTTCTTGATGCCAGTTGAGGATACAATGACTATTACAGGTCGCGGTACAGTTGCAACAGGTCGTGTTGAGCGCGGTCAGATCAACCTCAACGAAAAAGTTGAAATCGTTGGTCTTATGGAAGAGCCTCGCGAAACAACCGTTACCGGTATCGAAATGTTCAGAAAGCTCCTCGACTATGCAGAAGCCGGCGATAATATCGGCACATTGCTTCGTGGTGTTTCCAGAGATGAGATCTGGAGAGGACAGGTACTTGCAAAGCCCAAGAGCATTAAGCCTTTGACAAAGTTTAAGGGTCAGGTTTATGTTCTGTCTAAGGACGAAGGTGGACGTCACACTCCGTTTTTTAACAACTACAGACCTCAGTTCTACTTCCGTACAACTGATGTTACCGGCGTTATCAATCTTCCTGAAGGTGTAGAGATGTGTATGCCCGGCGATAACGTTGAAATGGATGTTGAACTCATCACTCCTATCGCTATTGAGCATGGTCTGCGTTTCGCTATTCGCGAAGGCGGTCGTACAGTTGGTTCAGGCGTTGTTATTGCAATAACAGAGTAATCATCGTAAACGACTAAATACAGGAGCGGCTTTAATAGTCGCTCCTGAAATCGTCTGGTGGAGGAATTATGTCACAATTGCGCTTGGATAAGATATTAGCGGATACAGGTCTTTATTCGAGACGTGAAGTTGCTGTGCTTATCAGTCAGGGGCGTGTTGTTGTTTCGGGCGAATTGGCAAAATCCGGCGCGTGTAAATACGACCCGGGGGCAGTTGATATAAAAATAGATGGGAATACGGTCAATTATACAAAGTTTCATTATATAGTGATGAACAAACCTGCAGGTTATATTTCGTCCACTTTTGATAGAAATGAAAGAACTGTTCTTGAGCTTTTGGACGATAAGTATACAAAACTGGGAATTTTTCCCGTGGGCAGATTGGACAAGGATGCTGAGGGGCTTTTGCTGTTGACCAATGACGGTGATTTTGCACATAGAATCACTTCGCCTTCAAAGAATGTAAAAAAACGATATTTCGTAGTATTCGATGGCGAGGTTACCGATAATGATATTATGACTTTCAAGCAGGGTTTGGTTTTGGCGGATGGGACAAGATGCCTTCCTGCAAAACTTGAGGCAACTGAGGGAGGGGCATTTGTAACTGTCGTCGAAGGCAAGTACCACCAAGTAAAGAGGATGATGGTTGCTATTGGAAAGCCCGTTCTATATCTTAAACGCATATCCATTGGTGGGATGATACTTGATGAAATGTTGAAAACTGGTGAATTTCGTGAGCTTACTAGTGATGATTGTAAGTCAATAATACTTGATAAATACGGTCAGTCTAAAAAAAATAGTTACAAAAAATAAAACAAATTACAAAATTAGTGGATTTACTATTGAAATTTGTAATGATTTAGTATATTATGTTAAAAACGCACAGTGCTGCATGGTTATAATGACATAGTAGTATGCAGATTAAGTGCTGGGGAGGACGACCTGGTGTCAAGCAGAATTTTTCAAAGCGTTGTTATACAAATGAAGGACGCTACTTCAAGATCGATCGGCGTTGCTGATGCGGAGGGTGTGGTTGTTGCATGCAGCGATCTTTCCCTTATTGGTACAAATATTGGCGCGGCGCAATTCCAGAATGAAGCGAATAGCGAGTTGATTGTCAGGAGCGGCGGCAGGACATACAAGGCTTTGGGTGTTGGTGCTGTCGATGATTATTCGATTTTTGTGGAAGGTGAGGATGACTTTTCCAAAACGGTTTGCATTATGGCGGCTATTGCCATCAATGAAGCAGGGATTTATTTTGAAGAAAATCATGACAAGCGCACCTTTGTCAAAAACATAGTGACTGAGAATGTCCTGCCGGGTGATATCTATATACGCGCTAAGGAGTTGCGCTTTGCCTCCGAAGTGATGAGGGGAGTTTTGGTCATTCGTACCGGCTCGTCGATGGATCCGGCTGCGATTGAGTTACTTCAGGATTCATTTCCAGATAGGCATCATGATTTTGTTATCTCAGTGGGTGATAATGATATCGCTGTCATTAAGGAAATGCCGCCTGCAGGTGATTTGAAATATCTCCTGAAAATTGCGGAGATGATTGAGGAAAAACTGGAAAGTGAATTGTCAATAAAGACGGTTATAGGAATCGGGACGCCTGCACGTCACCTTCGTGAGTTACCGGACAGGTACAAGGAGGCATTGATTTCTATCGATGTAGGCAGGGTATTTGATGCAGAAAGAAATATCATCAATTACGAGAGTCTTGGTATAGGGAGACTTATATATCAGCTTCCTACAACTTTATGTGAGATTTTTCTCTCTGAAGTCTTCAAGCGAAATCCGATTGAAGCTCTTGATCAGGAAACTCTGTTCACCATAGACAAGTTTTTCGAAAACAGCCTGAATGTGTCGGAAACATCTAGGAAGCTATTCGTCCACAGAAATACATTGGTGTACAGACTTGAAAAAATTAAAAAGATAACAGGTCTTGATCTGCGTGAATTTGATCATGCAATAATTTTCAAAGTAGCACTTATGGTGAAAAAATATCTGGTTTCACAGGAGTCGAAGTATTAATGATAAGATTGACCGACGTTTTTAAGGTTTACGCCAACGGTACAAAAGCTCTCAAAGGCGTCAGTTTCATACTGAGAACCGGCGAGTTTGCGTTCATGGTCGGGCCTTCGGGATCCGGGAAGTCAACGATCATCAAGCTTTTGACCGGGGAGATCGCGCCGACCGATGGACAGGTCGTTGTAAATGGATATGATATGGAAAGAATAACGATGCGCAAGATGCCACATCTCCGAAGGACGATCGGCGTTATTTTTCAGGATTTCCGTCTTATTGACAACAAGTCCGTATTCGAAAATGTTGCTTTTGCCATGCGAGTCATCGGCGCATCAAATAAAGATATTCGCAGCCGTGTGCCTTATGTGCTGGAGCTTGTGGGACTTGAAAATAAAGCCAGGGCTAAGCCTGACGAGTTGTCCGGCGGTGAGCAGCAGAGGGTTGCTATTGCTAGGGCGCTTGTCAATAATCCTTCACTCATCATTGCTGATGAGCCGACAGGGAATCTTGACCCCGCAAGAAGCCTTGAGATCCTCCTGCTGTTGCAAAAAATCAATGAACTAGGGACAACGGTCCTGATTGTAACGCACGAGAAACCGCTCGTTGATAAGTTCTCAAAGAGGGTTATTGCAATTGACGGCGGGCGGATTATTAGCGATGGAATGGATGGGTATTACAACTATGAAGTTGAGTAGGAATCGTACGGGCTATTTTATAAAAGAAGGCGTCACGAGTATATTCAATCATGGTCTTATGTCTTTTGCATCGATATGCATAATTATAGCTTTTCTTTTGATCATGGGTAGCTTTATACTATTATCAGTCAATATTACCTCTATCATCGGAGACCTTGAGGACGAGAATATCATTCTTGCGTATGTTGATGAGTATCTTACGTTATCAGAAGCGCAAGCGTTGGCACCCGAACTCAGACGTACCCAAAATGTTAGCCGCGTAAATTTTATTACGCGAGAGCAGGCGCTATATAACTTTATCGGTAGGCATGAGTATCGAGATCGTTTTGCCGATGTGGATGCGTCATGGCTTAGGCACAGGTATGAGGTTTTTGTTGACGATGTTGCGTATATTGGTGATACATTACATGCATTGAGTGGTATTTATGGCATTGAGAGAGTCACAGCACATCTGGCGGTTGCCAGAGCGCTCGTTACGATTAGAAATGTTGTCACCGGTGTATCTTTGGCCATAATCGCTGTATTGCTTGTAATATCACTGTTCATAATGTCCAATACTATCAAGTTGGCGACATATGAACGTCGTGAGGAAATAGCCATTATGAAAATGGTCGGAGCGACAGATGCTTTCATACGATGGCCGTTCCTTTGTGAGGGATTTATCTTGGGGATGACAGGCTCTATGACGTCGTATGTTGTTTTGATGGGACTATATGGGCTTCTGTCGGATAGGGTATATACTTTTGAGCAGTTCTTCCTAAACCTTGTGCCGTTTTCCTCGATATCGATACCGATATTTATGCTGTTTGCAGCAATTGGATTCGGCGTTGGTGTCGGAGGCAGCTTGGTAGCTCTTAACAGATATCTTAAAGTATAAATAGAAACAATAAATAGTAGATGAGGTGAGCCTTTGGTAATGAACAGAAAAGTTGTAAGAGTAATAGCAATCGTGTTGGCTGCAGTTATGCTGTTGTCCATCGGTTGGATAGTATTAGATGCTATAACGGCAAGTGCAAATACGCGAGTAACGCAGGCTGAGATCAACAGGTTGCGTGATGAGCTTAGGGATTATCAGCGTAGAAGAAGAGAAATACAGACTGAGATAAACGCCATAGACTTCGAGAAGCGAAGTGCTATTGCCAGAAAGAGCGTAATTGACCAGAGAATAATGCTGACCAGCATGGAAATCGATAATATCGAAGCTACGATCGTGCAGTTTGAGATACTTATCGAAGAGAAGGAACAGGAAGTTATATGGGCTCAAGAAAGGGAAGACGATCAGCTCCAAAGGTATAGAACCAGAGTTCGCGATATGGAGGAAGCCGGAGTTATCTCGTTTTTGGAAATCCTTTTCGATTCCACCAGTTTTGCAGATCTGCTGGGGAGACTTGATTTCGTCTCAGATATAATGCGTGCGGATGAGCAGTTATTTTTTGACTTGATCAGAGCTCGCGAAGAGACGATAGAGGCTGAGCTTGCCCTGAGACAAACAAAGCTTGAGTTAGAAGAAGAGCAGGCACTACTTGAAGAAAAGCGTGAAGAGCTTTATGAACAGGTAGAAGAAGCAAATGCGATGATTGAACAGTTGTATATGGATCGTGAAGCTGAGCAAGCATTATATGATGCAGTTGCAGCGGATGAAGCTGCAATTCAGCGTGAAATCCGCAACAGAGAAGAAAGACTCAGACAGCAGCAAGCTGCTGAAGCTGCAGCCGCAGCAGCGGCGCGACGCGGACAGCAGAATGTTGTCAGAGGGACTGGCGAGCTCGTGTGGCCTGTGCCGTCAAGCCGCAATGTCACCAGTGAATTTGGCGTCAGGATGCATCCTGTATTCAGGGTCATGAGACAGCACTCAGGTATAGATATTGCTGCAAGGCATGGCGCTAATGTAGTTGCTGCCGACTCAGGTACTGTTATAACATCGGCATTCAATCAATCATTTGGTAACTTTATTGTTATAAGCCATGGTGACAGTATAAATGGTCAAAGGGTAACGACGTTGTATGCGCATCTGAGTACGCGCTCGGTCAGGGAAGGCGATGTTGTTGAAAGAGGTCAGGTTATCGGGCGAATAGGCTCTACCGGTGTTTCCACCGGACCGCATCTGCATTTTGAACTGTCGATCGGTGGGACAAGAGTTAATCCGCGCAGACACCTGTAAAATCATGAAGAAGAGATTTTCGCTGATATTTGTAATAACGCTGATGCTTCTGGCATCAGCGTTGACATGGGCAGCTATAGTTTTGACTGCCGGTTTTCCACTTAGTGCGCCCGGCCTTAGGAATACGGCATTGCGTGATTTTGTTGCGCTTCTGGCTATTTTGGATGATCAGTTCATTGGTGATTATGATGAGGATGCGGTTACAACTGCTTCGCTACGTGCGGCTGTTGATGCTCTGGACGATATTTGGTCGTTTTATATGACACCTGAGGAATTTGCGCGTCATTTGGATAGTTCACACAATAGATATGAGGGCATTGGCGTTACCGTCGCTCATGACGAGGATTCCGGCTATATGAGGGTTGTGCAAGTGGTCAGAGGGTCATCGGCTGAGACTGCTGGCATTGTTGCAGGAGACGTGATAATGACTGTTGATGGCGAGTCTGTTAGGGGGCTGTCTTTTGCTGAGTTGCGCGGCTTGCTCCTGCGTCCTATCGGTGATTCTGCTGAACTGACTGTTCAGCGAAATGATGGCGGTGTTGAGCTTCTTGCTGTTGTTTACAGTGTTATTTTCGTCGATCCTATTTCATATAGTATGTTAGATGATTATATTGGGTTTATTCGTATTAATAATTTTAACGAGGGTTCCGGGCAGAGTTTTGTCAATGCTGCGAGTGGACTTATTGACTTGGGTGCGCGGGCTTTGGTTTTTGATGTGCGAGGAAATCCCGGTGGTTGGGTCAGTGAGATGACGCGAATGCTTGATTTTCTGCTGCCTGAGGGTGAGATTTTCGTTTCTGTTGATGGTAGCGGCATTGAGTCTGTTATTTATTCTGATGCCTACTATGTCGATTTGCCTATGGTTGTGCTTGTGGACCGGTTTTCGTTTAGTGGTGCTGAATATTTTGCCGCAATTCTAGGTGAATATGGTTTTGCTGAGGTTGTCGGTGAGCAGACAACCGGTAAGAGTCGCATGCAGAGGGTTTTTGGATTGCCGGGCGGTGGTGCTGTGAATATTTCTTTTGCGGAGTATTTGACCAAGAATAGGGTGAGCTTGCATGATGAGGGTGGTTTGACTCCCGATTATATTGTTGTTTTTTCGGATGAGGAACTTTTTCTTTTTCATTCGGAAAATCTCAGTTTTGAGCAGGATTCTCAGTTGCAGAAGGCTCTTTATTTGTTGAGGTAGCGGCATTATTGTCGCAGCTGTAGCTGTGTGCGCACTTGCGCTCAGAGCCTGTATTTTTGCCGCGATGTAGGTCAGCGATTAAAAGTAACGCATTATTTGCAAAAAAACTACAAAAAACACTAATTAGCCAATATTTTGTTGACAAATTACAAATTTCCTAATATAATTACTAACTATTAGTGATTGGCTTGTAGCTAATGTCCAATGTCCGTTTGTGGATATCTTTGGGCTTTTTGTTTTGCGGAATGTTTTATTTTAGCAAATTTGCCCAACTATTACATGTCCCGGAAAGGATTTATGTCATGTTCAAAGAAGCAAGGTACAAAATGAGCGAGGAGCGCTTGCATCAATTAAGAGATGAGCTTCATTATCTTCAGACAGTCAGAGAGAAAGAGGTTGCGCAACAAATCAAGGAGGCGCGTTCTTTCGGTGACTTAACGGAGAATAGTGAGTACGATGAGGCTAAGACAGAGCAAGGTAAATTATATTCAAAGATTGCAGAGATCAAGAATCTGGTTGAGAATGCTGAGATTGTCAAAGCATCGGAGAAAACCGATGTCGTAGGGATTGGCAGTAAGGTGACAGTTCATGATATAGAGAGTAATGAGGATGAGACTTATGAAATAGTCGGTTCACAGGAGGCTGATCCTGCTGTGTTCAGAATTTCAGATGATTCTCCTTTTGGTAAGGCATTGATTGATCGCAAGAAGGGTGATATCATTGAGTTTGAGGCGCCTGCGGGTTTACTAAGGTTTGAGGTTTTGAATATCCAATAGAGGGTGGGTTTTATTATGAATGATGAGTCAACAAATATAGAGTCGCTTTCGGAGATTCTTCAGATCCGCAGGGACAAGTTAAAGAAGCTTCAGGATGAGGGGCGCGATCCATTTGAGATAACGAAGTTTAAGCGCACGGCTTATTCTGAAGAGGTAAAGTCCGATTATGAGTCATTTGAGTCTAAGGATGTTACCATGGCAGGTCGCGTTATGGCTAAGCGTGAGATGGGTAAGGCTATTTTTGTCGATATTATGGACGACAAAGGTAGAATCCAGCTATATATTAAGCAGAGTGATGTTGGAGAAGAGATATTTTCCGATGTTAAGAAGGGCGATATTGGGGATTTCATAGGTATTGAAGGTTTTGTTTTCAAAACAAGAATGGGTGAAATTTCCGTTCATTGTAAGTCTGTAGTTCTGCTTGCTAAGTCGTTAAGACCGTTGCCTGAGAAATTTCATGGCTTGACAAATACCGAACTCAAATATCGTCAGCGTTATGTTGATCTTATTATGACGCCTGAAACACGCAGGACATTTGAGGTACGCAGTCAGTTTATTTCTTATGTGCGCAGTTTTCTTAATGAGCGCGGCTACATGGAGGTCGAAACGCCGGTTCTCAACACTATTTCCGGTGGTGCAACGGCAAGACCTTTTATAACACACCATAATAGCCTTGATATCGATATGTACTTGAGGATTGCAACGGAACTGCATTTGAAGCGTCTGATAGTCGGTGGAATTGAGCGTGTTTATGAGATCGGGCGGATATTCCGCAATGAAGGGATCAGCACAAAGCACAATCCTGAGTTCACCTCTGTTGAGCTATACGAGGCTTATGCTGACTATAATGATATAATGGATCTGTTTGAAGAACTTATTTCTTCGGCGGCTTTGAAGATAACAGGTAGCTATAAGCTATCGTGGTTGGGTCATGATTTAGACTTGGCTCCGGGCTGGTCCAGAATCTCAATGGCAGAAGCCGTAAAGCAGCATACAGGTGTCGATTTTATGTCTTTTGAGAGCACGGAGGATGCTGTTAAGGCTGCGGCATCTATTGGCGTTAAAATGCCTGAAGGCAGAGAGCCGTCATGGGGCGATCTACTTTATGAGTGTTTTGATCAGCGGGTAGAGGAGAAGCTGATTCAGCCTGTATTCATAATAGACCATCCTGTTGAAGTTTCACCGCTTGCAAAAAGGAAGAAGTCAGATCCGAGACTAACAGAGCGTTATGAAGTATTTATTTGCAGAAGTGAGATGGGTAACGCTTTTAGTGAGCTTAATGATCCCATTGATCAGAAGCAGAGGTTTCTTGATCAGGTTGCTTTGAGAAGTGCCGGGGTGGAAGAGGCTGGCATGATGGATGATGATTTTATTAATGCTCTTGAATATGGGATGCCGCCTACAGGTGGGCTTGGTATTGGCATAGATCGATGTGTTATGATGCTCACAAACAATTCGTCGATACGGGATGTTTTACTATTCCCGACTATGAAGCCGATTGAGGAATAGAGATAAAAGCCGCATATGCGGCTTTTATAACTGTTAGGTGTGAAATGGTTAATTAAATGTAGAATGTTGAGCGTTGAGCGTTAGTTTGTATGGGTGGAGACTTGTCGTACGCAGAGTGCAAAATGCATTGGAGGGAGCTATGAATCGGATTACCAGCAGGCGCAATCCTGTGTGTGTTCATTTAAAGAAACTTGGTGCATCAAGGGATTATAGAGAAAGTTGTGGAGAGTTTCTTTGTGATGGAATCAAGCTTTTAAGCGAAGCTGTGAAATGCGGTGCGGAGGTATTGACTGTTTTAACGTCGAGTCCTGTGCCTTTTCCATTGCCGCTTGACACAAAGGTGTTTTATGCTGAGCGGAATATGATTGATTCAATTTCTCCGCTGAAAAATTCACAGAGTGTTATATTCTCTTGCCGTATTCTCGGCAATGATGGCAATATAAGCCCCGGAGAAAGATCTGTCTTGCTAGATGGTATCCAAGATCCTGGAAATGCCGGAACAATCATACGTACTGCAAATGCATTTGGCATTGGCACAGTGATTTTAACTGGAGATTGCGCGGATCTATATAATCCAAAGACTATCCGTGCAACGATGGGCGCTGTTTTCAGACAACGGGTTGTGAAAATGAGTCTATCCGAGCTTAAAAAGCTAAAGAGCTGCGGGGTAAGATTTGTTGGTGCGGCGATTGGCTCTGATTGTGTTGATATTTCATGCGCGAACTTGGCTGATGCGCTAATAGCTATCGGAAGCGAAGGGAAGGGGATTTCTAAAGATGTTCTGTCTCTTTGTGATGAGAAGGTAGTTATTCCAATTGCCCCTAGTTGTGAGTCGCTAAACGCTGCGGTAGCTGCGGGAATAATGATGTGGAGCAGTGGAGGGATATAATGTGGCAGCTTTAAAATATTGGCTTTGGCTTTCATCGTTAAAAGGACTCAAGCCGGGTGTTGCATTACAGCTTGTCAGACATTTTGGCAGCCCCGAGAAGGTATTTGCCGCAAAAGATAAGGATTACCGCAATGTTGAAGGTATAAAGCCTGCGGATGTCAAATGTCTTGTGGAAAAGGATTTAAGCGTGTCAAGCAAGATACTTGCTGATTGTGCTGAGGTTGGGTGCAGGGCAATTACTTTTCAAGATAGTGACTATCCTGATAGATTAAGAAATATATATGATCCGCCACTCGTGCTTTATGTTAAGGGAAGAATGCCTGATATTGACGAGGAGCCTGTGGTAGGTGTTGTCGGAACGAGGGAATGTACTCCTTATGGGGTAAGGTCTGCTGAGTTGATCGCAAGCAGTCTTGCACGCCGGAATATTATTGTTGCTACAGGGCTGGCGCGTGGCATTGATACTGCTGCAGCTCGTGCAGCGTTAAACAGCGGCGGTGGAGTTATCGGCGTTATCGGGTCGGGTATCGGTATAATTTATCCGCCAGAGAACCGAACATTATTTGATTATGTTGCCGGGTGTGGTATTATTGTTAGCGAATACCCTCCAAATACCCCTGCATTAAAGCATCATTTTCCTGCTCGCAACAGGATTATATCCGGTCTTTCACTCGGTGTGGTCGTAGTAGAAGCACCATTACGCAGCGGGGCGCTAATAACGGCTTCAAGAGCGCTTGAGCAAGGGCGCGATGTGTTTACATTGCCGGGCAATATTGATGTCAAAAGTTGTGAGGGTTCAAATGCGCTTCTTCGCGAGGGGGCGATTCCTGTTTTGTCTGCTGAGGATATAATTGCTGAATATGAAGAGATATATCCGGATAAAATAAAACATGATAAAAAAGAGATTGACAACACAAGCGGTGTGGAATATATTGACTTTGATGGCTTAATAAGCGGTTTGAGCGGAGACGCTAAAACGGTTGCGGTGGCGATTGGAACACAGACAGTACATATTGATGATGTTATAGCTAGTTCCGGATTGACTGCACAGAAGGTGTTGGCTGCGATAACAATGCTGGAAATAAATGGATACGCCATGCGAATGGCAAATGGATGTATCAAAATTAATAATAAGAGGTCTGATTAATGCCAAAGGAAAAGAACAATCTGGTTATAGTTGAATCACCGGCAAAAGCGAAAACTATCAGTAAATATCTCGGATCGGGATATAAGGTTGCGGCGTCTATGGGGCATCTACGCGATTTGCCAAAGAGCAAACTCGGAGTCGATATAGAACATGGCTTTATCCCGGACTATCAGCCAGTTAAAGCCAGAGCGTCCACTATTAGTGAGCTGGAATCTGCCGCGAAAAATAGTGCTAAGGTTTTTCTGGCAACTGACCCTGACCGTGAAGGTGAGGCGATTTCTTGGCACTTAAAAGAATTGCTTGGGCTTCCTGATGATAGGGCTTTCAGAGTGACTTTTAATGAGATCACGCAAAAAGTAGTTAGAAACAGTATTGAGAATCCGCGTGCGATTGATATGGATCTTGTTAATGCACAGCAAGCAAGGCGTATTTTGGATCGCATAGTCGGATATAAACTCAGCCCGCTTTTGTGGAAAAAAATCCGCCGAGGTCTTTCGGCAGGACGTGTGCAGTCGGTGGCGACGCGCATGGTAACGGACAGGGAGGGCGAGATACGTGATTTTGTTGCCGAGGAATATTGGTTGCTTGGTGTTGATTTAACAACATCTGATTTTTCCGCAACTGATAAGTCAGGTGTGTTTACGGCAATGTTCCATGGGAATGAAAAGAATAAAATGGAGCTTAACTCATCCGAAGAAGTTAAAGCAGTTGTTGATGCAGTGAAGGTATCTCCATTTTCTGTTAAATCTGTCAAACGTACAGAGAAGAAGCGGTCTGCTTCACCTCCCTTCATAACATCGACACTTCAACAGGAAGCGTCAAGAAAACTAGGCATGGCACCGCGCCGGACTATGTCTATCGCTCAGCAGCTCTACGAGGGTGTTGATATTCAGGGTGAGGGAACCATAGGTCTTATTACATATATGAGAACTGACTCGCTTCGCATTTCTGATGATGCAGTGAATGAAGCTAAAAAGTTTATCGGTGACACATATGGAAAAGAGTATTACCCCGCCTCACCGAACAGATATAAATCAAAAAACAATGCTCAAGATGCTCATGAGGCGATACGTCCCAGCGATGTCTTTATTACTCCGGAACGTATTAAAGGAAGTGTTACGAGCGATCAGCTCAGGCTTTATCGTTTGATTTGGGGGCGTTTCGTTGCAAGCCAGATGGCCCCTGCGATTTATGACGCAGTGACTGTGGATATCCTCTCGGCAGGATATGTTTTCCGAGCGAGCCATTCAGCAATAGTTTTCCCTGGATTTACTGCGGTTTATGAGGAAAGCAAGGATGATGAAAAGTTACAGAAGGAATCGCCATTGCCCGCACTAAAGGACGGTGATGCTTTGAATCTGCTTGATATTAAGGAAGAGCAGAAGTTTACCCAGCCACCTGCAAGGTATACAGAGGCTACCTTGATACGTGCGATGGAGGAAACGGGTGTTGGTCGTCCAAGTACATATGCGCCGACTATTTCAACGATCATGAGTCGTGAATATGTCGTAAAGGATGGTAAATCTTTGCGTCCAACCCCACTGGGTGAGGTTGTTACGGGTTTGATGAAGGAGCGTTTCAGTGATATCGTAGACCTGAAGTTTACAGCGCGGATGGAAGAAGAGCTCGATAACATCGAAAAAGGAAATGACGATTGGAAACATGTTCTTGAGGTCTTTTATGATGGGTTCAATGTTTCTCTTGAAAATGCGGAAACCGCGCTTGAGGGTTCTAGGATAAAGGTTCCTGACGAGGTATCCGATGAGATTTGCGATAAATGTGGCAAACAGATGGTTATCAAATCAGGTCGGTTTGGAAGATTTTTAGCATGTCCCGGCTATCCTGAGTGTAGTTTTACTAAGCCTCTTGTTATTGAGATGCCGGGTAAATGTCCAAAATGTGGATTGCGGATACTGAAAAGAACCTCTAAGAATGGATATACCTATTATGCTTGCGAGAATCTCAAAGAATGTGGGTTTATGACTTGGGATGTTCCGGTTGCCGACAATTGTCCGAAGTGCGGTCAGACCATGTTTAAAACATCTGGCAGAGGTGCGAGAAAGCCATTTTGCATAAATGAGTCATGCCCGAACTTTTTGCCGGAGGATAAGCGCGGGTATAGAAAGAAAAAGACTGATAGTGAACAGACGTCAGCGGAAGGCACGCAGGGGGCAGAGGGCGATGGAGATGCCGGAAAGGCAGATACGAAGAAATCAGCGGCGAAGAAGACTGCTAAAAAGAAGACTACCGCTAAGACTGCGGCTAAAAAGACAACAAAGAGTGCTGCAAAGACTACGGCAAAAACAACAGCAAAGAAAGCGCCTGCAAAGACGACAACGGCTAAAAGGACAACGACTAAGAAAACAACAAAAAAAGCTGTCGATGAAGCTAAAGATACTGAGTAAAAGGTTCGGTGAAACAATTGATTGTGAAGATTATTGGTGCCGGTCTTGCGGGATGTGAGGCGGCTTGGCAGTTGGCATCTAGGGGCATCAATGTCAGGTTGTATGAGATGAAGCCCGGAAAAATGTCTCCCGCTCATGTTTCGCCGGATTTTTCAGAGCTTGTTTGTTCAAACTCTTTTCGGAGTGATGAGCTGAGTAATGCTGTTGGTCTTTTAAAAGAAGAGATGCGCAGACTTGGCAGCTTGGTAATGCAATGCGCCGATGCGACGCGCATTCCGGCAGGCGGTGCTCTTGCGGTGGACAGAAATCGATTTGCGGCAATGGTGACTGAAAAAATTGATAGCCATCCATTAGTGGAGATTGTACAGCAAGAAGTAACCGAAATGCCTGATGGTCGCGTAATCATAGCCACAGGTCCGCTTACTGCCGATAAACTCGCAGGCGAGCTTCTGCATATTGATCCGGAGAGGAAAATGTTGAGTTTTTTCGATGCTGCCGCTCCTATAGTTACCTTTGAAAGCATTGATATGAGTAATGCATATTTTGCGTCGCGTTATGACAAGGGGACTGCGGACTATATAAATTGCCCTTTAAGTAAAGATGAATATATCGCTTTTTATAGCGAGTTGATAGTTGCTGAAGAAGCGAAACTTCATGGTTTCGAGGACAAAAATGTTTTTGAGGGATGCATTCCGATAGAAGTTATGGCGAGACGCGGCGAAGATACAATGCGTTTTGGACCGCTTAAACCTGTTGGGTTGCCAGATCCAAAAACCGGGAAAGACCCCTATGCCGTCGTACAGTTGAGGAAGGATAATGCCGAGGGGACATTATACAACTTGGTAGGTTTTCAGACGCATTTGAAGTTTCCTGAGCAGCAGCGGGTTTTCTCAATGATTCCTGCATTGCGTGAAGCGCAGATCATTCGTTACGGTGTTATGCACAGAAATACATTTCTTGATTCTCCCAGATTGCTTGATAAGTATAATAGATTGAAATCTGATCTGAGGGTGAGTTTTGCGGGTCAAATTACCGGCGTTGAGGGTTATGTTGAATCTGCTTCGTCAGGTCTTCTTACCGGTATTGAGACCGCGATGGAGTTGCTTGGTAAGCCGCCAGTCGATTTTCCGAAGGAGACGGCAATCGGGGCGTTAGCTTTATATACTTCCGGCGGGGCTGTGTCAGATTTTCAACCTATGAATGTTAATTTTGGGATTATTGAGCCGCTTGGATTTAAGGTCAAGGGCAAGCGAAATAAGAATATTGCAATTTCGGAAAGGTCGCTTGAGATTGTAGATAAGCTGGTGGTCTAATCTGGATGTATTAATGTTTGCTTGGCGGCTGGTGATTGGTTGTCAATGGTTGTATGCGTGTTTTTGTCATATAGGAAGATGGGGAATGCAATGAAAATAATAGTTGATGCAATGGGTGGAGACAATGCCCCGGATGCTATAGTTGAGGGAGCTATTAACGCAGTTAAGGCATCAAAGGTCGATGTCATTCTGGTTGGCAAGGGTGAGGAAATTCTACGAGTTATTGAACGCCTTGGATTTAAAGAGGTGCCACGTGGGATTGAGATTGTTAATGCAACGGAAGTGATTGATATCGAAGAAGACCCAACCGGAGCTATTCGGGTTAAAAAGGATGCATCACTAACGGTTGCTTTGAACCTTTTGCGTGATGGCATCGGGGAGGCGCTTGTTTCAGCAGGAAGCACAGGTGCGCTGCTTTCGGGAGCTACTTTGATTGTAAAACGTGTTCGTGGTATCAGGCGTGCTGCTCTTGCGCCGTATTTGCCTAATTCTGCCGGAGGATTTATTCTCATAGATTGCGGCGCTAATTCGGAGTGTTCTCCGGAGTATCTGATGCAGTTTGCTTACATGGGTTCTTTTTATGCCGAGGATTTGATGAAAATCAATTCTCCGCGTGTCGGTCTATTAAATAATGGTGTTGAGCGCACCAAGGGTACTCCGTTGCAGTTGCAGACATATGAGCTGCTTGAAAAGGCTTCAATGTCGGGACATTTGAATTTTGTGGGCAATGTTGAAGCTAAGGATGCTATGAATGGTGCTTGTGATGTTTTGGTTTGTGATGGTTTTACTGGGAATATTTTACTTAAAGCTATAGAGGGGACGGCTTCGCTGGTTATGTCTGAGCTAAAAGGGGTTTTCCTAAAAAATGCAAAAACAAAGTTGGGGGCGCTTCTTGTGAAGGGGGATTTAGCCGGACTCAAGCAGAAGATGAATCCTGATGCTGTTGGTGGGACTGCTTTGCTAGGGATTTCAAAGCCTGTTATAAAGGCGCATGGTTCATCGAATGCAATTGCTGTCGAAAATGCGATCAGGCATGCTACAAGTGTTGCGGAATCGGGAATTTCCGAGAGGCTATATGAGCGTATTTCGCGTATGAAAGAGGATGGGGAGGTTTCATAGATTCTACAACCCCACCACTTGAGGAAACAATACCATTTTTTAGCTGCATCTTCAGTGGGTCACTTGTCTGTGCATCATGTATACTATTGTACATATTCTATGCTCCCAGCAAAAAATCAGTTAGTAGAACGATTTTTATACCTTCCTGAGTATATGGATGGGCACACTATTGACAAATTTGATTTTGAGTTTAAAATAAAATATAGCTTGTTTTTATTGAAAGTTGTGATTGAGTTTTGGCTATTTATGCGGCGGGATTTGTTCTGTCGTGATTGGTAGTGACATGGGGTTTGTATGAGTTTTGGTTGTTTAATGGCATTACAGGAGCGTTTGGGGTACTGTTTTAGCGACATTGCTTTTCTTGAGGTTGCTTTGACGCATAGTTCTTATGCAAACGAGAATAAGAGTAGCGGTATTGATAGCAATGAACGTTTAGAGTTTCTTGGGGATTCTGTTCTCGGGATGATAGTTTCTTCATTACTTTTTGAAAGCAAGTCCCAGTTGCCGGAAGGGCGTATGACTAAGTTGCGTGCCGAGCTTGTTTGTGAGAAGAGCTTGGCTTCACTGGCGAGAGAGTTTGGGCTGGGTGAGCACCTAAAGTTGGGGCGTGGTGAGGATAAAGGCGGTGGACGCAGGCGTGATTCGATCCTTGCTGATGCTGTTGAGGCTGTCATTGCCGCAATGTACCTAGATGGGGGATTTGAACCTGTCCGCAAGCTTATTATCGGACATTTGGTCTCGGATATAAGAAAAATGGCGCAGGAGAACACCGATTATAAAACTGCGCTTCAGGAGAAAGTGCAGTTAACGCAAGGGCAGTCACTTAGTTATAACACTGTTGCCGAATCCGGCCCTGATCATTTAAAGGTGTTTTCTGTTGAGGTATTGCTCAATGGTAGGCGTATTGGTTTTGGAGAAGGTAGGAGCAAGAAGGGGGCAGAACAGGCTGCTGCCATGGCAGCTTTGGAGATATTATAAGTGAGTGCTAAACGTCGTATTATTCCGATCTTTGTTCCGCATCTGGGATGTATGCACTCATGTGTTTTTTGCGATCAGCGCAGGATTTCTGGAGTTGCTGTTCCGATCGGAGCGGATGATGTCCGAGGGATCATACTTTCGGCTCTTGCGGGAAGTCCGGATTTGAAAACAGAAGATTTTATAGATTTATCCCGCCCCGTGGAAGTTGCGTTCTATGGCGGGAGTTTTACTGCGCTTCCGATTGATTTACAGGAAAGCTTACTGTCCGGAGCTCAGCAGGCTTTAAGTGGGATTGAAGGCAGTTCTATTAGGGTATCCACCAGACCTGATTGTATTGATATGCAAATCGTTGAAAGGTTGAAGCATTTCGGAGTCAGGATGATTGAGCTAGGGGCGCAGTCGATGTGTGATGATGTATTGGAAATTTCGGGGCGTGGACATTTGGCGTCCGATGTTGTTGATGCTGCGAGGATTATAAAGGCTGCGGGCGTTTCTTTAATTTTGCAAATGATGACGGGGCTTCCGGGTGATAATAAGGAGAAGGCTGTTTATTCTGCTGAGCAGATTGTATTGCTCAAACCTGATGGGGTCAGGATTTATCCGGCGGTTGTTATTTACGGTACTGAGCTTCACTCTATGTGGCGACGTGGAGATTATGCTGAACATTCTGTTGAGGATGCGGTTGAAGTCTGTGCTGCTTTGTGTGAGATTTTTGATGCTGCGAGTATTGCGATTATTAGGCTTGGGCTTAATCCTTCGGATTCGCTTAGTGCCGGAGATGCGGTTGCGGGGGCGTATCATCCTGCTTTTGGTGAGCTTGTTTTTTCTAGGGTTTGTTATAATAGGGCGGTGAATTTACTGGAGAGGGTAGAAAAGGGAAGCACTGTTATTGTTAAAGTGCCTAAGGGTTTTGGTTCTAAGATGATTGGGCATAAGCGAGAGAATGTTGAGAAGCTTACGAGCATGTTTTCATTAGAGGCGCTTAGAGTTATTGAAACAGATGAAATTAGCTCCGGACATAATCTGCCGAGTATCAAAATAGAGAGGCGGGGCTGAGCAGTAATATTTGCAGTTGCTGCTGTGTGATTATACTCCGTATTGATTTCTCAAGCTGTAATGCTGGTTTTCTGCCTGCAAAGTTTCAGTTAACCAATCAATCAGGTTGATCTGTTGTATCCCATCGTGATCCCCTTGGAAGCCATCAAGCGTAATTAAGAATTTAGGGTAATTATCCTTGATTTGATAGAGTGACTCAAGCTCACGCTTTAATGTATTTTCATCCAGCACGGTTGCCGAAACTTGATAATATTCTGTCTTTTTATCGCGGACGGCAACAAAGTCCACTTCTGCTCCGCGTCCTGATTTGCCGATGTTGATTGTATATCCACGCCTTAGTAGTTCTAGGTAAACTATATTTTCTATCTGATGACCAATATCTTTGTTTGATATTCCGAGTATCATGTTCCTGAGCCCCGTGTCGCAACAGTAATATTTGCCCTCAGATTTTAGGTGCAGTTTCCCTTTGATATCATAACGACCTACTTTATAAAAGAGATACGCATCTGTAAGTGCTGTCAAATAAGTATCGACTGTGGCAGAACCTGTTGGGCGACCGTTGGATGTTAGTGTATCAGCAATCTTCTTAGCGGAAACAGGACTGCCTATGTTGCTGGATAAAAAGCTTGCTATAGATTTGACTAACGTAATGTCGTTAAGACCTTTGCGCGTCATAACATCTTTGACCAATACAGTATTAAAAATTCCCTCTAAATACTGGCTGTGGGCAAGAGAGTTGTCAATAAAATGGGTGGAGTAAGGAAAGGATCCCATATTCATATATTGGAAAAAGCGTTCGCGTTTGTCGGTAGTTGTAATCGCTTTGCTAAATTCTGCAAAAGATAAAGGAAGCATATCGATTTCAATATAACGTGCTGTGAGTTTTGTTGCAAGCTCGCCTGAAAGCATATATGCGTTTGAACCTGTGATATGAATATCAAGATTCTTTTTTAGAAAAAGGCTTGATATCGCTCGTTCATATTCTTTACAGTTCTGGATTTCGTCGATGAAAACATATGTCCATTTATCTTTCTGCATTCGAACTCTCACATATTCATGCAATTTTCTATAATCCAACAGTTCAGAAAAATCTTCGTCTTCCAAATTTACAAGAATTATTTGTTCGTCGGTTACCCCATCTGCTTTTAAGCGTTCGATGTACAGTTCAAACAACGTGGATTTTCCGCATCTGCGAACGCCTGTGACGACTTTTATCATTTCTTTTTCCCGCCACATGAACAGCTGGTCTAAGTATGCGTTGCGTTCAATTAATTTTTTCAATTCCTAAACCTCCTTCCGGATGCAACTTTGTTTTATGAAGTATATCAAATGCTCGCGAAATATGCAAGTTATTGCTGGAACTGGCAATTGTGTGCAAAAAACATTTGGCGATTAACACACATCGGTTAAGTTACATTGCGTGTTGTCTTGTATAACACAGTAAATTAAGCAAGCAGTGAGTTTTATAGAGGAATGTGCAGACAATGCTGGGGAGTGCAATAGATCTGATTTTTCGGTCAGAGTAAATGTGCGCTCCCCCTTGAAACGGATTTACTGCTACCATAAACATGTGACAAGGAGGAGCAAAAGCCTTTGTAGAATATGGATTCGATTTAGACTGGATTATGGAAGGTTTGCCAAACAAGATGCATAACGATCCTGAGTGGCAGAAGTGTGTTACTGGGGCAATGGTGAAATAAAAATAAAAAACGCAGTCATTTCGCTGCGTTGTAGGTCATAGATGAAAATGAAAACAGCATACTGCAAGATGCAAGGGCGGGTGTGGTGCGCAGGGATAATTGGGTTTGGTATTTTTGACTGGTATTATTGAATCACAAAAAAAGCTTGACACCACAATCCGAAATCAATAAAATTGCTAACAAAGCAATAAAGTGTTGAGACGGAGGTATACCTATGTCAGCAAAAACAGACAAGGCGAAGA